>CEAF01044920.1_pt1 | contig 259209 bp, 220 predicted proteins | sample 557431 | NCBI WGS metagenome assembly CEAF01 (sample SAMEA3182068, study PRJEB8094) | gut metagenome | biome: human; feature: gut; material: Stool; isolation source: human stools | place: Canada | collected 2013-11-18 | reverse complement strand
GCCTTGGTGAGCCGTTACCTCACCAACTAGCTAATACAACGCATGCCCATCCATAACCACCGGAGTTTTCAACCCAAAGAGATGCCTCTTCGAATGTTATGGGGAATTAGTACCAATTTCTCAGTGTTATGCCCCTGTTATGGGTAGGTTGCATACGCGTTACGCACCCGTGCGCCGGTCGCCGGCAGTGTATTGCTACACCCCGCTGCCCCTCGACTTGCATGTGTTAAGCCTGCCGCTAGCGTTCATCCTGAGCCAGGATCAAACTCTCCATTGTATAAAATGTTTCGTTTTAAATCTTTAGCTCAAATCTCAAAGGTATTGTTTTGAAATCACTCTCTTGCAAGAGTGGAAAAACTAATAGCTGCTCAAGTACTTCAAAGAACGCCGTTCGTTATATTGCTATAAGAACTGATTCCTGTTCTCGGAAGGTTGATCCTAAGATCACCCCTCAGTCCTGTCCGCTGATTTTCAGCGGGAAAGTGGTGCAAAGGTAAGTCTTATTTTTTGAACCACCAAATCTTTTTCAAGATTTTTTTCAGAAACTTTCAGAACCTTTTTCTTCGCCCGCCAGAGATCCTCTCTTCAGCAAAGCGGCTGCAAAGGTAAGAACTTTTTTCTGAATATCCAAAAGATTTTTCAGAACTTTTTAAATTTCCTTCAGAACCCTCGCTCCGGGAATCCCTTATCTCCCAAAGCGGCTGCAAAGATAAATCCTTTTATCCTTATCTTCCAAATATTTTTACCCCTTTTTTACAACCATCACCCAAAACAAATATCTACCAACCTAATATACAATTGGTTAATTGTAAAACTATTTTAATATCTTTGTCCGGGATTTAAAACGACCACCATGAGACGATTCATTATATATATAAGTATCGCTATTGCATGCGCTTCATGCCGTCCCTGCCCTCCCGAACTGCAGGCCGGAGACCTGCTGTTCCAGGCCGGGAGCGGATCGGACATGACCGAAGCCATCGACTGTGCCACAAGATCAGACAACAACCTCACATTCACGCACGTAGGTATATTCACACCGGACCGGGACACCGACTGCGTGCTGGAAGCCACCTCGGAGGGTGGCGTCAAGATCACCCCCATGCAGGAATTTCTCGACCGCGCGGCACGCATCGACGGACAACCGGCCGTGGTCGCCATGCGGTTGCGCGACACGACCGGCACGGCACAGGCCCTCGAGCGGGCCCGGGAGCGGCTCGGACTCCCTTACGACTACTCGTTCCGTCCCGACAACGGCAAACTCTACTGCAGCGAACTGGTCTGGGAGTGCTACCGCCGTCTGGACGGGAGTCCCCGTTTTCCGGCCCGACCGATGAATTTCCGCGCGCCGGACGGCTCGATGCCCGCATTCTGGACCGAACTCTTCGAACGGCTCGGCGAGCAGATTCCGGAAGGTGTGCCGGGGACCAACCCCAACGACATGGCCCGCGACCCACAGCTCGATGAGGTCGGCCGCTGGTTCTGACAGACATTCGGACACAAAAGACAGTCCCGCCCATGACCGGACGGGACCGCATGCGGCCAACGGCGGATCACACGATCCGCTCGACCGTAATATCGGGATTGCCGCGCAGCAGATCGATATACCCCTCCTCCGAAGCGGTACCCTTGGAGCGGATCACCAGCGTAGCCCGGTGAACCACCCCTTCGGGCGTTCGCGAAGCCTCCACCTCGTAGGAGACGACCGAATAGTCGCGGCATTGCAGCCGGTTGAACATCTCGTCGATCGCCGCCCGGTCCGCAGCCGAGAAGACGATCATCGTGCGGCGGTGGCCCAGTTCACCGAAGAAGAGCGTGAGCACCTCCAGGCCGAAGAGCGTCAGCAGCGTGGCCGCTCCGGCAACCACATACATCTCGGCACCGGCCGCCAGGCCGATACCGGCCGTCGCCCAAAGGCTTGCGGCCGTAGTCAGACCGCGCACCAACTGCCGGTGGATGATGATCGTACCGGCACCGATGAAACCGATGCCGCTCACAACCTGGGCGGCGATACGCCCGGGATCGAAGCGTGTGCCGTCGTGGTCGGCCAGAAAACCCTCAAAGCCATATTGCGAGACGATCATCATCAGCGCACTGCCCAGGGCCACCAGAAAATGGGTGCGGAAGCCGGCATCCTTGACCCGGTACTCCCGGTCGAGGCCGATCACCGTACCGCAAAGGCCCGCCACACAAAGCCGCAAGATAAAATTCCACTCCATCGTTTCGTCCACATCTTCAAACATACATTTCCATCTCCTTGCAGCGTCCCGCAACGACCAGCAGAAAGCCGCACGCTCCGACCGTCCGGGCTCAAAACCAGGCTGCCGAAAGCCGGGTAGGCCCAGGAATCCAAAGGCTGTATTGCCTCCCCGGCATCCGAAAGTCCTTCAGCATCGAAAACAACGCACTTACACCGCCGGACACATGGAACCGGCTGGCCCGTTTAAATGCCGGAAGCCACTGTCACTCGCCGGCCAGATAGGCCAAAGCCCGCTCAAGTACAGGATCGCGCCCCTCGAGCCAGTCGGCAAGCGTCGGCGTCACCTCGATATCGGGAGTAATCCCGATGCCGACATAGGCTCGGCCGTCGGGGAAACTCACCTCGCGCGTACAGATTCCGCAACGCATGCCCGGAATCAGCTCATAGACGACGGGGCTTGCCGTACACCCGGATGTAGCCGAGCCGATGCGCGTCATATGAGGCTGGCTGTCGGCCATAATCAGAAAATTCTCGGCCGAAGAGCAGGTCCCGGCATCGGTCAGAATAACGGTCGGGACCACCAAAATCTCACGGTCGGAGGCATAGCGGAATTCATGCGGACGAGGCTCCGACAGGGCAAGTCCGCGGTAGTTCTCGAAACCGGCCCGCACCGGCGGATTGGCAACCGTGTCCTTTGCCTCAGCCAGTGCTCCCCACGAAGCGTAGGCCGCATGGTAGGTGCGGGTCCGCCACGTCCCCTCACACAGCAGCGTGTCACGCGTGAAGTGCGCCATGATGTGGGCTGCCACACGGTTGCGCCCGCCACTGTTGCCGCGCAGGTCGAGAATCAGTTTCCGTGCACGCCCCTGAATCTCGGGGAAGGCATCGTGGAAGGCCTTGACCGCCGAACCCGGGCGGAACGAACCAAGTTTCACATAGGCCACGTCGCCCGGATACCACTCCAGACGGAAAGGCGCCCGAAGGCTTCTGCGATCACGACCCGGCAGCGAAGCCAGATCCGAATCGCCGTACTCCCCGCTGGCATTGACCAGCCGCACGCGGACAGACGAACCGTCGGGACGACGAAACTCGACCTCATGCTCCGTCCCCGCCAAGCCGCGCAACAACTCGCCGGCAGCCTTGAAGCGGCGAGCACGTTCGTTCGACGCCGACACACGGAGCATCGCCTCGGCAAGACATTCGGATGCCGGACGCCCGTCCACGGAGACCACCTCCGAACCTGGAGGCACTTCGGCCGCTTTCGCACGTGCCACCTCGTTCACGATGACACGCCCGTCAATCGTGACGAACGAAAGCACCCAGCCATCGCCGAAACTCTCGGCCGACTGGGGATAGTTGCGGTCTACGGCCACAAAGGTATGTTCGTCCTCGAGGGAAGCGCAGAAACGCTGCATGAGCCGGTAGAATTCGTCGTCGTTGCGCGTCTGACGCGCCGGTTCGATGAGCGACAGATAGAGAGAGTCCCAGCGTTCGGTCCCCAGGCGGTCCATAAGGACGTAGTTACGCCGGACCTCCGACCAGAACTTCGACAGGGCGAAAACCTTCTGCGCCGGCGTCCACGGCTCATAGGCATAGCCGCTCCAGACGTGGCTGCCGGCCCCGTGTCGGCAAGGAAGAGCTACCGAGCGATAGATCATCGTATCGCCCCTCAATTCGAGACCGACGGCATGTTGCGCCGGCTCCTGCGCTGCCGCGCCCCGCACCGAGCAGAGCGCTGCGAGCAATCCCAGACAAGCGATTCCCTTCATGGCCGATTGCATGTTTTGATGCTTCTACAAAGATACGAAAATATCCGGATTTTCAAAGAAAATCGTCCGAAGAGGTTGCACGAAGCAAAAAAATTCGTACTTTTGCAGGCTATGTTTAACTAATTAACTGTTTACGACAATGCCGAAAATGAAAACCAATGCCGCTGCGAAGAAGCGTTTTACCTTCACCGGCACAGGAAAGATCAAGCGCAAGCACGCTTATCACAGTCACATCCTGACCAAAAAGACGACGAAACAGAAGCGCAACCTCTGTTATTCGGGTATCGTTTCTGCGGCCGACGAGGCCAAAATCAAGAACCTGCTCGTCAAGTAATTCCGACCTGCAGAACCCAATTTTTTTAACAACCGGAGCGACTCAGCCCCGAAGAACGCGGGAGAACCGCGTCGCTGACAGCTCTTCAAAAACTTATCAGTATGCCACGTTCAGTAAACGCAGTTGCGTCACGCGCACGTAGAAAGAAAGTTTTGAAACTTGCCAAGGGTAACTTTGGTTCAAGGGGAAACGTTTGGACCGTTGCGAAAAATACGGTCGAAAAGGGCTTGCAGTTTGCCTATGCACACCGCCAGCTCAAGAAGAGGACCTTCCGCTCGCTGTGGATCACGCGTATCAACGCCGCAGTCCGCGCACAGGGAATGACCTATTCGCAATTCATCGGCAAACTCAACGCTAAGGGCATCGCCCTGAACCGCAAGGTTCTGGCCGACCTGGCGATGAACGAGCCGAAGGCATTCGAAGCAATAGTTAAGGCAGTTAAATAGTCCCTCCCCGCGAGGGATCTAGCGGGCGGACACTTCGTGGTGTCCGCCCTTTTTTACATCGACACACACGCGGGCAGGCCCCCCGCGCCACAACACAAAGGCAGGCGTATGGAAAACTGGAAAAAGACATTCGGCATCATCTGGAGCGGTCAGTTCGTCTCGATACTCACCAGCTCGGTCGTCAGCTATGCCGTAGTCTTCTGGATGAGCCTCGAAACGGGATCGGCCGAGGTTCTGGCCCTGGCAGCGATCTCGGGCATGCTGCCGCAGTCGCTCCTCGGACCCATCGTCGGCATCTACATCGACCGCTGGGACCGCCGCCGCACGATGATCGCCTCCGACCTGTTCATCGCACTCTGCACGCTGCTGCTCGCCATACTCTTCTGGACAGGCCGTGCGGAGATGTGGCACGTTTACCTGCTGCTGGCCTGCCGCTCGGCGGGCTCGGCCTTCCACAGGCCCGCCATGCAGGCCTCAGTCCCGATGCTGGCACCCGCGTCGGAATTTACACGCATCGCCGGCGTCAATCAGATCATCGTCTCGTTCTCGGACATCGCAGGGCCCGCGCTGGGCGCCCTGTTGCTCAACCTCTCGACGATCGGCAACATCCTGCTGCTCGATGTCCTCGGAGCCGTCACCGCCTGCACGACCCTGCTCTTCGTCCATATTCCCAATCCGGAGCAAGGCCAGCGCCGCCCCGACCTGTGGCGCGAATTCCGCGAAGGCTTCGCCGCCATGCACGCCACTCCCGGCATGGGCTGGCTCTTCACGCTGGCCATCGCCGTGTGGTTCTTCATCATGCCCGTCGGCGTGCTCTTTCCGCTGATGACGCTCCGCCACTTCGGAGGCGAAGCGGCGGAGATGAGCCTCGTGGAGATCGTCTGGGGAGGAGGCGCGCTGCTCGGCGGCGCCATCATGGGCATCCGCAAATACCGCGTCAGCCGCATCGTACTGATCAACCTGATGTACCTCGTGGTCGGCCTTTCGTTCCTCCTGTCGGGTCTGCTGCCCGCCTCGGGTTTCGTCTGGTTCACGCTGCTTACGGCCGCCGCCGGCATTTCGAGCAGCGTTTTCAACGCCTCGTTCATCTCGGTGGTCCAGAGCCGGATCGATGCGGGCGTCCTGGGGCGCGTCATGTCGCTCTACTACAGTTTCGGCCTGCTCCCCTCGACCCTCGGGCTCCTGGCCACGGGATTCCTGGCCGACGAAGTCGGCATCACCCGCACGTTCGTCCTCGCGGGTTCGGTCATCTGCCTGCTGGGGCTCTGCGCCTTCTGCATCCCCTCGGTCATGCGCCTCGGACACGCGGACCACAAAGAGCAGTAATCCGGCAAGCCGCTCCGTCGCCGCCATCCGGCTCCAGCCTCACGCCCGGTTTCTGACGACAGGCTCGGGCAACAAAAAGGGCGGCAACCCGAAAGGTCTCCGCCCGCAGATCACACCTCAGACCGAAATCAGTTCGAATAGACGAAACCGTTGTACTGAACCGATACGCTCAGGTAGTTGCCCGTAAGTGTCCAGACATACTTGACCGTCGGCGAGGGATAGGTCTCGATGTTGTAGTCGCCGGCAGGCGAGGTGATCGAGCACTCCTGCGTACCGCTCACGACCTGAGCATAAGTACCGTAGCCGCTCGATACGGAACTGGTCTTGATGATGCGGCGATACTGGCCGTCGGTCAGGCGGTAGTTGAACCGGAGCGAGCCGAGTTCCGAAGCCGTAGCATAGAACGAATCGCCCGAAGCCGTACCCGATACCTTGAAATCCTTGATCTCATCGCCGCTGTCGCTTTCGGTATCCGAAATCGCCAGACTGCCGTTGTCCGAGCCGGGCGTGAGCGTCATGGCGCTGCTCCAGTTCGACTTGAACTGCTCCGAGCCCTTGAACCAGGCCTGGATGCCGGCAAGCGAGATCGAATAGCTGCCGCCGCCGTTGTAGTAGAGCAGGGTCATGTTGGCCATCGGGTTCTGGAGATCCGACGTGCCCATCACGAAGTCGGCCGTCGTCGAACCGTAGGACGAATAGGACGATACGCCGAATCCCTCGAGCATCATCACCTTCCAGGCCGAAGCCTCACCCGTTGCGTCCATCAGCTGATCGGCATCGCCCGTGATGACCTGCAGCGACCCCGACAAGATGAAACCGTCGGCCTGCTGCTGGCTGCCTCCGTAGTTGATCTTCCAACCGTCAGAGGTCTTCTCGATCGTCGTCAGATCGCCGAAGAGCATTGCCTGCAGCTTAATATCGCTCGTCGCGCCGTAGATCTTCACGGTAAGGTTCTTCAGGTAATCGGCCGTGATCGGGGCATCGGGCGTCTCGCTTGCGGCGATCTGCTTCTCGGCCTCGGCCAGCAGGATCGCCAGGCGGATACCCGCATTGGCCGGCTGCATGGCCACGTTCTGCATGGCCGTCACCGAATTATAGATCATGATACCGCCCTGGACACGCTTGTATTCCTCGCTCACACCGTCGCTTCCTTTGATGCAGCCCGTCAAGGCAAGAGCCGCCAGTGCCATCGTGGCAATAATTTTCTTCATCTGAATCAATATAAAAAAGGTTAATTTCACTTCATAAACGCACCTGCTGCGGTTTTACTGCACGGCCGCGGAGAAAATCGCAAAAAAATTTTCCCCCGCGGAAAAAATCGCACGCAGGTGCCTCAAAGATACGCATAATTCGGATTTTTTTGCTATCTTGGAACTACTTTTACGCTTAAACCCCTTGTCCGTATGTCGATACGTTCTCTTTTCGGCGGCCGTTCAAAGGCTGTATCTTATCCGTCCGACACGCTCACGGCGCGCGACGGTTCGACATTCACCATCACCTTTTTCAAACACGCATCGCTGTCGCTGTGCGTCGGCGGGAAGTACATCTACGTCGATCCAGTCTCCGACAGCGCCCGGTATGACCAGCTCCCGAAAGCCGACCTGATCATCATCACCCACTCGCACTACGACCACCTGGACCGCGCAGCCGTCGAGGAGCTGCTCACGCCCCGCAGCGAGATCCTCTGCGACCGGACATCGGCCGAAGCGTTCGAAATGAACTGCTACACGATGCGCCCGGGGAGCGTGGCCACGCCGCTCGAGGGGGTGAAGGTCGAAGCCGTAGCCGCCTACAACACTTCGCCGGAGCACCGGCAGTTCCATCCCCGCGCACGCGAGGACTGCGGCTACGTGCTCACCGTCGGCGGCACGCGGATCTACATCGCCGGCGATACGGAGCCCACGCCCGAACTGAAGGTGCTGCGCAACATCGACATCGCCTTTCTGCCGGTAAACCAGCCCTATACGATGACCGTCGATCAGGCCGTACAGGCAGTCAAGGCACTCGCCCCGACAATCTTCTACCCCTACCACTACGGGCAGGTCGAGGAGAAGACCGACCTCGACCGCCTGGTCAGCGAGCTGGAAGGGGTAACCGAGGTCCGCATCCGACCGATGGAATAACTCCGCATCCGTACAACAAAGCGGCCTTGCACCGGCCGGAACGGCAGCGTGCCGAACAAACGAGAGTCCCGGGCTTTACAGCCCGGGACTCTCCATATCCGGATCCGGAAGTCAGGTACATTCACCAGCACCCGGCCACACACCACACCGAGGCAGGCAGCGTGTCATCGTGCTCCATACATCGTCTCGTAATAGTCGGCATAAGCCCCCGAGGTAACGCGGTCCAGCCATTCGCCGTTATCGAGGTACCAGCGCACCGTGCGCTCGATCCCCTCCTCGAACTGCAGCGAGGGCTCCCAGCCCAGTTCGCGCTGCAGCTTCCGCGAGTCGATGGCATAGCGCAGGTCGTGGCCCTTGCGGTCGGCGACGTAGGTGATCAGCCCGTCGGACGCCCCTTCCGGACGTCCCAACATGCGATCCACCGTGCGGATCAGCAGCCGCACGATGTCGATGTTCCGCCACTCGTTGAATCCGCCGATGTTGTAGGTCTCGCCCGCCCGTCCGCGGTGGAAAATCACGTCGATCGCCCGCGCATGGTCCTCGACGTAGAGCCAGTCGCGGACGTTCTCGCCGCGGCCGTAGACGGGCAGCGGTCGGCCGTGTCGGATGTTGTTGATGAACAAGGGAATCAGCTTCTCAGGGAACTGGTAGGGCCCGTAGTTGTTCGAGCAGTTGGTCACCAGCGTCGGCATGCCGTAGGTGTCGTGGTAGGCCCTCACGAAGTGGTCGGAAGAGGCCTTCGAGGCCGAATAGGGACTGTGGGGATCGTACTTCGTCCGTTCGGTGAAGAACTCCTCGCCGTAGGGGCCCCGCCCCTGCGGACCGCCCGCCGGATCGGTGAGCTTCAGTGCGCCGTAGACCTCGTCGGTCGAGATGTGGTAGAAGAGCCTCCCCTCCCACTTCCCGTCCCAGTACTCCCGGGCGGACTCCAGCAGCGCCAGCGTCCCCATGACGTTCGTGCGCGCGAAGGTGAACGGGTCGCGGATCGAACGGTCCACGTGCGACTCGGCAGCCAGGTGGATCACCCCCGTTACGTCGTATGCGCGGAAGAGGCTACGCATCCGCTCGAAGTCGCAGACGTCGCCCCGCTCGAACCGGTAGTTCGGTTCGCACTCGATGTCCCGGAGGTTCTCCAGGTTGCCCGCATAGGTCAGCTTGTCGAGGTTCACGATCCGGTAATCGGGGTATTTTCTAACGAAGAGGCGCACCACGTGGCTCCCGATGAAGCCCGCACCTCCCGTAATCAGAATGGTTCGTTTCATAGCAGTTCCGGTTCGGTTTGGCCGATCTGGCGCAGACAGTAGAGCATCGACTCGCGCCAGTGGGGAATTTCGATGCCGAACGTGTGTTTGAGTTTGCTGCGGTCGAGGACCGAATAGGCGGGCCGCACCGCCCGCGTCGGGTACTCCTCCGTGCGGCACGGCTCGATGCGGCAACGCGTATGCCCGGCCGCTGCCGCGATCTCCACCGCAAAGTCGTACCACGAGCAGACCCCTTCGTCGGTAAAGTGGTAGATGCCCTCGTTGCCTTTATAGAGTCCGCTCTCGATGATCGAGAAGATCCCCAGCGCGAGGTCCCCGGCATAGGTCGGTGTCCCGACCTGGTCGCACACCACCCGCAGCGTCTCGCGCTCGGCCGTCAGGCGGAGCATCGTCTTGAGGAAGTTGCGACCCCAGGCCGAGTAGAGCCAGGCCGTACGGAAGATCAGGTATTTGCAGCCCGAGGCGATGACCGCCTCCTCCCCGGCGCGCTTCGTCCGCCCGTAGACGCTTTGCGGCGCGGGTGCCGCCTCCTCGGTATAAGGCACGCACGAACGGCCGTCGAAGACATAGTCCGTAGAGACGTGGATGAGCGTGGCACCCGTTTCAAGGGCCGCCTCGGCCAGGTAGGCCGCCGCCCGGTGGTTGATGAGGTCGGCCGCCGCGGCATCCTCCTCGGCGCGCTCCACGTCGGTGTAGGCCGCACAGTTCACGATGACCTGCGCCCCCGACCTGCCGACGGCGCGAAGCACCGCGTCACGGTCCGTGATGTCCAGTTCGGGCAGGTCAGTGGCCACGTAATGGTTGGGCGACACGGCGCTCAGGCGCTGCATCTCGCGCCCGAGTTGCCCGCCGGCCCCCGTAATCAGAATGTCAAGCATAGTAATCCGTATGGTAATCAAACAGCGCCCCGCACTGCGAAAGGAGCGGGTGGCTGCGGTCCTTGTCCGAAAGCACGACCCGGTCGGCCGGGAGGGGCCAGGGAATGGCCAGCGCGGGATCATCCCACGCCACGGCCCCCTCCGACTCGGGGGCGTAGAAAGCGTCGCACTTGTACTGAAACACCGCCTCGGGGCTCAGCACCGCAAAGCCGTGGGCGAAACCCCGCGGGATGAAGAGCTGCAGGCGGTTCTCCTCCGTGAGTTCGACGGCCACGTGACGGCCGAAGGTCGGGGAGCCGTGCCGGATATCGACGGCCACGTCCCACACCCGGCCGCGCACCACGCGCACGAGTTTCGACTGGGCATGGGGCGGCAGCTGGAAATGCAGCCCGCGCACCACGCCGTAGCGCGACATCGACTCGTTGTCCTGCACGAACGTCGTGCGGCAGACCCTGTCCTGAAACTCCCGCTGGGAGAAACTCTCGAAAAAATAGCCCCGCGAGTCGCCGTGCAGCACCGGCTCGAGCAGCACGACTCCGGGAATCGCCGTTTCGACGACCTTCATCGCATTCCGTTTTTGTGTTCGTCCAGCATCCTGAGCAGATACCGGCCGTACTGGTTCTTTGCCATCGGAAGGGCCACGGCCCGCAGCCGCTCGTCCGAAATCCAGCCGTTGCGGTAGGCGATACCCTCCAGGCAGGCGATCTTCAGCCCCTGCCGCTTCTCGATGACCTCCACGAAGATCGAGGCCTCGGCCAGCGAGTCGTGCGTTCCCGTATCGAGCCACGCAAACCCGCGCGGAAGGGGCTCCACATGCAGGCGCCCCGCCTCGAGAAAGGTCTGGTTCACACTGGTGATCTCCAACTCGCCGCGCGCCGAGGGCTTCACGCCCCGAGCCACCGCGACCACCTCGTTGGGATAGAAGTAGAGTCCCACGACCGCATAGTTCGACTTCGGATGCGCGGGCTTCTCCTCGATCGACAGGCAATGCCCCGCGGCATCGAACTCCGCAACGCCGTAACGCTCGGGATCGTCCACCCAGTATCCGAAGACGGTGGCGCGCCCCTGCTTCTCCACGCGGAGCACCGCCTCGCGGAGCATCGCCGAGAAGCCGGCGCCGTGGAAGATATTGTCGCCCAGGATCAGGCACACCGAGTCATTGCCGATGAACTCCTCGCCGATCAGGAAGGCCTGCGCCAGTCCGTCGGGCGAAGGCTGCTCGGCATAGCTCAGGCGGATGCCGTAGTCCGATCCGTCGCCCAGCAGGCGGCGGAACCCCGGCAGGTCGGCCGGTGTCGAGATCACCAGTATATCCCGGATTCCGGCCAACATCAGTACCGAGAGCGGATAGTAGATCATCGGTTTGTCGTAAATGGGGAGCAGCTGTTTGCTCACGCCCTTCGTGATCGGATAGAGCCGTGTGCCCGTACCCCCGGCCAGGACGATTCCTTTCATGTGCACATTCGTTTTTCGGCGGATTCCGCCATCGGACGACGCCGGCGCATCCGCTGCGGGATGCGGCCGGGCGATCGCGACGTAAAGGTAACGATTATTTCGGAATTATCCGCCTCCGCCGGCCGGAAACCGCCGCACACGAAAAACGGCACTCCCTGCCCGCGTGTGCCGGCGGCACACGCGGTCGGAGGTGCCGGAGAACGGGACGATTCAGCGAAAGGGCCTCCCGCAGGGTTATTTGCGGCGCGCAAGCCTCATCTCCACGATGAAGGAGACGAGCAACCCCACTCCGCCGCACAGCAGTACCAAGCCGCCGCACAGCCCGCTGAACAGCCTCCAGTCGTCCTGTACGAACGAGGGTTTCATCAACATGCCGATCACCAGTCCCAGTCCCAGACCGGCCAGAAGACACCCCACGCGCAACCCGCCGGTCGAGACGCGGGGACGGCACTCGGAAGCCTCGCGGGGCTCCGGAGCCCCGTAGCGGAGCCCCATCGGCACCTGCTTGAGGTAGTCGATCAGCTGCGGTGACTCGAGCCGGTCGATGATGTTGAGCCGTTCGCGCCGGCAAACGATCAGTTCGAAGAACTTGTAGACCCCGAAGGTGATGATTCCCACGACAAGGGGGATCGCAATGAAATCCATCATGATTTTTCCGTGTTTTTTAAGTTGGACATTCGTGAAATTTTCGATCTTTGCCCTTTTAGACGCACAGCGGCGGCAAAGGTTACACCCCGGGAAATTTTTCTCCGCAGGCTGTAACCTTTTCCCTGTCCGAACGTCTAACGAACAGCCATGTTTCCCGAAGAAGAGGTAATCCGACGCATCGTCGAGGGCGAGACCGAGCTCTTCGCCCTGCTGGCCGACCGTTACGGCCAGGCGGTCCACGCCCTGGTCTACCGGATCGTCGGTAACCCCGAGGATGCCGAGGAGGTGACGCAGGAGGTCCTGCTTAAGGCCTTTGCCAAACTGGCCGACTTCCGCGGCAGGAGCTCTTTCGCCACGTGGCTGCACCGCATCGCCTGCAACACGGCCGTCTCCTTCGTCCGGCGCCGGCATCCGCTGACGCACTTCGACGAGCGGCAGCTGGCCCTGCTTCCCGACGATGCCCCGGAGAGGCTCGAGGCATGGGCCGAGCGGCAGGAGTCGCTCGGGGCGCTCAACCGCGCCATCGCACGGCTCACGCCCGAGGAGCGGGCGCTCGTCACGCTCTTCTACTACGAGGATTGTACGGTGGCCGAATGCGCCTCGATCACCGCGACGACCGAGGCCAACGTGAAGGTGCGCCTGCACCGCATCCGCAAGAAACTGTATCTGATGGTAAAAACAGAACTCGATGAAAACGAACGATGATGCCATCCGCCGGGCGCTCCGGCAAGCGCCCCCGCCCCCGCTTCCGGAGGGATTCACCCTCCGGCTGATGGAGCGCGTCCGCCGCAAGGCCCGCCGGCGCGAGCGGATCGAAACCGCCCTGCTGCTCGCCGGCGGGATTGCCCTCTTCGGGGCGCTGATCGCCGCAAGCCTCCGCCGGCTCGCCCCCGAATGGCCCCCCGAGTGGCCCGGGCCCGGGAGCCTGCCCCGCATCGAACTGCCCGCCATTTCCCTCCCGGAGCTGCCGGCCGAGGAGCGTCCGCAGCTGCTCGGCATGATCCTCATCGCCGCGCTCTTCCTCGCCCTGCACCTGCTCGGTCTGCTGATCCGCCGCCGGATCAATACCCGGACCGCCGCACGGAACGAAGACCGCACCTGATCCGGCCGCAGGACAACGGCGGGAGACTCCCCACAGGGAACCTCCCGCCGCCGGATACAGATGCCGCCCGCAAAATCACCTCCGCGACGGCTGCGCAGGAGCCTCCTGCACCTTGGGCTCGGCCTTCACCTTGAGCGAGGCCAGCCCTTCGACGATCGTCCGCTCGTCGTTTTTCGAGGCATCGTAGACAACCGTAACCTCCTTCGTCTGAAGGTCCACCTGCACGTCCTTGATGCCGCGGCCGAGCGTCGGCACGTTGTTCAGGATCTTGTCCACGCAGTGCGCGCAATCGACATCGGTCACGAAGACCGTCGTCACGATCGCCTTCTCCTTCTTCTCTTTTTTCACGGCTCCGGAAGCCTCCGAAAGCCCGGCGCACAGAAGCAGCGCCGCACACAGAATCATGATTCTTTTCATCGTTCTTTACGGTTTTTATCGGTTTGATACGGTCAATAGAGGTTGAAACGCAGGCCGGCATAGAACTTCCGCCCCATGAGCGGTCCCCAGACATTCATCGAGTTGAAGCGGTAGTCGTAGGGATTCTCCCAGTTGAGAATCGGGTCCTCCTGCCGGTAGTCGGCGATGTTCTCGCAGCCGACGTAGATGTCGAAGCGGCCTACCTTGCGGCTCACCTGCGCGTAGAACATCGGGTAGCGGGGCGAATGACGGCTGTCGGCCAGGTCGCCCGTCTGCGTCGGGATGCGGGCCGGACCGTTGAGCTGCGCCGTGGCATCGAACACCCAGCGACGGAACTTCGTGGCATACTGTATGTTGAGCAGCGTCTTGTAGCGGCTGACCAGCGGACGCTCGACCTGCACCGGACGTCCGTCTGAACGCCGGATCGTCATCTCGCTGTCCGTGTAGCGGAACGTTGCAAAGAGGTCGAGCCGCTCGACGGGCGACCACGAGAAGTCGATCTGGTAGGTATCCGTCCAGGAGGGGCCCGAGGAGCCGTAGACGCGGATCGTCTCGGGATCGTACTCCTGATCGACCACCACCGCATGGAAGAACTGCGTGCGGAAGTAGTCGAAGCTCAGCGTGGCATCGCCCGGCTCGACGAGCCCGAAGGTCTGCGTCAAGCTGCCTCCCACGGTCAGCGCCTGCTCCAGACGGTCCAGGTCGCCGAGCTCCGGGACGACGATGGCGCGCCCCGTGGCGAGCATGCCGATGTTGTCCGTGAGGACGTTCGTCGAACGGTAGCCCAGTCCGGCCGAGGCACGCAGCGTCGTCGAGGGGGTGATGTTCCACTTCACGTGGCCGCGCGGCGTCAGGAAAAACCGGTCGTAGAAGGCGTTGTAGTCGCCGCGGAGTCCCGCCACGACCGAGAACCGGTCCCGGACGGCATAGGTGTATTCGGCATAGGCGCCGACCTCCTCCTCGTTGCGGTCCCAGTCGTAGTCGGCCCGTGCGCGGCCGTCGATCCACGGTGTGCGGTTCAGAAGCGACTCGCGTATGTAGTCCAGGCGGGCCTGCACGCCGACGTTCAGCGACGACCGGTAGGTGAAGTAGTGGTTGTACATCGCCTGGACCGACACGGAATTCTGCCGGCCCGCATAGTCGTTCAGTCCGAAATAGGCCTCCTCGTCGAAGTGGTCGAAATCGGCAACGAGGGCCAGGTTCGAACGCTTCTCGTCCTGTGCATCGGCATCATAGACCGACGCCCCGACGGGCATGCCCAGCTTGAAATAGCCGTTGGCGTTGCGGTTGCGGATGTACGACCCGTAGAGGGGCATCGTGCCGCCTGTCCGCTCCCAGTCCCACTCCCGGGCCATCGCCTCGCGCATCGACCGCGTGTTGCGGTAGTCGAGCATGCCGCCCAGGCGGCTCTCCTCGACATACTTCCAACCCCAGCGGATCTGCATGCCGTTGTCGGCCGCATAGAGCCACTTGTTGGCCACGTTGAACTGTGCCGAGCGCGGCAGGTCGCGGAAGCCGTCCCCGTTGTGGTCCATCTTCCGCACGTCGGTGTCGGCCGAACCGTGGAGCAGCAGCACGCTCGTGAGCCGGCCGTCGCGAGAGACGGGGAAGGCGGTCGAGATGTTGGCCTCGGGACGCAGCTCGTCATCGAGGTAGAGGTTCACGAAAAGGCGCTCCTCGTCCGTCGGCTTGCGGTGTTCGAGGTTGATCTGCCCGGTGATGGCGTCGTGCCCCGCCGTGACGGAGGCCACGCCTTTCGACACCTGGATCGAATTGAGCCACATGCCGGGCGTATAGCTCAGCCCGTAGGGGGCGCTCAGCCCCCGCATGACCGGGCGGTTCTCGTCGAGGATCTGGGTGTAGGTCCCGGCCAGCCCGAGCATCTTGATCTGCCGCGCGCCCGAGATGGCGTCGCTGTAGCCTACGGTGACCGAGGCCGAGTTCTCGAACGACTCCGCGAGGTTGCAGCAGGCCATCTTGCACAGTCCGGCAAAGGAGATCATCTCCCCCTTGACGATGCCGTCGCGCTTGACGAAGTTGCCGCTCTGCGCGGCCTCGACCACGACGCCCTCCAGTTCGACCCCTTCGGCACGAAGCCCGAAGGCGGCCTGCTGCGTCGCGGCATCGACGCGCAGCGTGTCGTTCACATACCCCAGAAAGGAGGCCACAAGCAGTTCGCGGCCCTTCACGCGATGGAGCCGGAAGGCGCCCCCGCCGTCGGCCGAGGTCCCAACCGTCGTCCCGGCCCAGTAGACCGAGGCTCCGGCGAGGGGACGGCCCTCGGCATCGCGCACCTCGCCCCGGAGCTCCTGCGCACGCAGCGGAGCGCACACGCCGAGGGCGAGCAAAGTGATTGCTGAAATAAGACGTATATGCATGGATTGGTTTCGTTATGGGTGAAAAACCGGTTGAAGGAGCAGCTCGGACAAAGCCGGCCCCACACAGATTTTCAAGCCCATACGGGAGGTGCACGAAGCCCTGCAGCCGCAAGTGCGGCTTCCGGAAGCGCACCGGTGCTCCGCTCGGCGGCGGCAGGACGCCACCACGGCATTTCGGCCGGGCGGAGCGGCTCGCCGTTGAGAGCCGGAGGCAGGTCGGTCACCGCCAAGCGCTGAGTGCGTTCGGCCGCACCGGTCAGCTGGGCGACATAGAGCGACGACTCCATCGAGTGCAGGTCGCAGCAGCAGGCACCCGTCAAGGCACCGTCGTGTTCCGGAACATGGTGGGGACAGTGCGTGCAGCAGGCCGAATCCCCACCGCCGGCGTGCACCGCGCATTCGCACGTGAGCGCAGCCACGGAGAGGGCGGCCGTCGCCACGAGGTAGACGGCCAGCAGCCACAGCGATATGCCCCTTGTTCCCTTCATCGTTCCACGATTCCGCACGTTTCGAGCCGCCGGATCCACGCCTCGGCATCGAGGCGGGCCCGCTGCGGGGTGACGTCGTAGCGTTCGGTCAGCAGGCGCGCGGCATCCTCGACGGAGAAGTCCCGGCCGCTGAGGCGCTCCCACAGGTAATACGACGAGTCGTTGAGCGCCACCAGGCGTATCCGCCCGCGCGGAGCCTCTTCACGGGCCGCAGCATCTGCCCCGGCCCCGCCGGAGGGGAGGCCTTCCGCCCCGGGGTGCGCCGCGCCGGGCACGACGACGATCCGTTCGCCGGCCATCTCCCGGACTCTGTATTCCTTGCGTATCCGCATGTCGAAACGGTGCGAGTTCGGGCAAATGTAGGAAAAATTCCCGAAACCTCCCAAAAATTCCTACCTTTGCGGTATGGACGCTCTCGGCGAGAAGATATACGGGGCCTTGCGCCGCTACTGGGGATTCACGTCGTTCCGCCCCGTGCAGGAGCAGATCGTCCGCGCCGCCATGGAGGGGCGCGACACGCTGGCGCTCATGCCCACGGGCGGCGGCAAGTCGCTCACCTACCAGGTCCCGACGATGGCCCGCGAGGGACTGTGCATCGTCGTCACGCCGCTCATCGCCCTGATGAAGGACCAGGTGGACCGCCTCCGGGCGCGGAACATTCCCTCCGTGGCAATCCACTCGGGGCTCTCGCCCCGCCAGATCGACATCGCCCTCGACAACTGCGTCTACGGCGACGTGAAGTTCCTCTACGTCGCCCCCGAGCGGCTGGCCACCGAGGCCTTCCGCCTGCGCGTCGTGCGCATGAACGTCTCGCTGCTGGCCGTCGATGAGGCCCACTGCATCTCGCAGTGGGGCTACGACTTCCGCCCCTCCTACCTGCGGATCGCCGAGTTGCGCGAACGGCTGCCGGGGGTTCCCGTGCTGGCCCTCACTGCTTCGGCGACGAAGGTCGTGGCCGAGGACATCATGCGCCACCTGAAATTCGCCGAGCCCCACATCCTGCGCAGCAGCTTCGCACGGCCCAACCTCTCGTACAGCGTCCGCCACACCGACGACAAGAACGGACAGCTGCTGCGCCTGGTCCGCAACGTCGCGGGAACAGGCATCGTCTACATGCGCACGCGCGAAGGCACCGAGCAGATCGCCGAACTGCTCCGCGAGGAGGGGATCACCGCCGCGGCCTACCACGGCGGGCTGGGGCACGCCGAACGGGCGCAGCGACAGGAGGAGTGGATCTCGGGCAAGGTCCGCGTGATGGTCGCCACGAACGCCTTCGGCATGGGTATCGACAAGCCCGACGTGCGCTTCGTGGTCCACTACGCCCTGTGCGACTCGCTCGAGAGCTATTACCAGGAGGCCGGACGCGCCGGACGCGACGGCGCGAGGGCCTATGCCCTGCTGCTCGTGGCGTCGGACGACAGCGAGCGGATCGCCCGCCGCTTCGAACAGGAGTTCCCGCCGCTCGACCGGGTCAAGGAGATCTACGAGCGGGTCTGCTCCTACCTGCGCATCGGCATCGGCGACGGGGGCGGCTGCTCCTACCTGTTCAACCTCCACGACTTCTGCGCCCGCGAGCGGCTCTGGTCGGGGACCGTGCAGAGCGCCCTCAGGCTCCTGCAGCAGAACGGCTACCTGACCCTGACCGACGCACAGGACAACCCGGCGCGGATCATGTTCTGCATCAGCCGCGACGAACTCTACAAACTGCGCATCCGCCGCGACGACCTCGACCCCTTCATCCGGACGCTGCTGCGCCTCTACAACGGAGTCTTCACCGAGTTCCGGCCGATCGACGAGGGCGAACTGGCCGCCTGGAGCGGCTACACGGTGGACCGCGTCCGCGAACTGCTCAAGCTGCTCTGGCAGCTGCGCGTGATCCGCTACATCCCCTCGAACCGCTCGCCGATCCTCTACCTGAACGAGGAGCGGCTGCCGCGCGCCGACCTCTACATCGCCCCCGAGACCTACCGCCGCCGGCAGGAGCTGATGCGCGAACGTTTCGAGCGGATGATCGCCTACGCCGACAACGAGCAGGAGTGCCGCAGCGTCGTGCTCGAGCGCTACTTCGGGGCCGACGACGCCACCCCCTGCGGGGTTTGCGACCTCTGCCTGGCCCGCAAACGGGCCGCCCGGGAGGCCGCCCGGAAAGAGGCGGAGCAAGCGGCGGGAGCCGCCGCAACGGCTCCGGCCGGAGCCGGAGAGAACGTCCCGCACACGCCGCATCCCGAAGCTCCGGAGGCCACAACCGCTCCTGCCCTGCGGCAGTCCGGGACATCTTCCGCCCCGCCGGCACAACATCCCGAACCGGCGCAGGCCACAGGTCCCCGCAATTTGTCCGACGCCGTGTCCGACACCGCCCCGGCCGCTCCATCGCTTGCCTGCCGGCTGCTCGAGCGCCTCGCCGCAGGCCCCGCCTCGCCGCGCACCCTCGCCGAAGCCTGCGCCTGCCCGCCCGAACGGCTGGCCGAGACCCTCCGCCCGCTGCTCGACGCGGGACGCATCCGCACCACCGAAGACGGACTGCTCCGCCTGGCCGACCACTGAAGCCCTCCCCGACCGCATCCGTCCGTCGGGCCCGGCACTCCGCCGCCCATGCAGCGTGCACCTGCAGAATGCCGGAAAAAGGTTTGCCGGCCGCAAGTTTTCTGAAAAATATTCCGTAATTTTGCGGGAACGTTCCAGGGAATGAGTACAGAAAACCGATTCATAGACAAAATAAGCAACGAGCAGACGGCCCTGCTGCCGGCCATCGAGTTCCGAGGCGAGATCCGCATCGTGGAGGACGAACGCGACATCGCCGCGGCCTGCAAGTATCTGGCCGAGCAGCCCGTCATCGGCTTCGACACCGAGACCCGCCCGTCGTTCCGGCCGGGCGTGACGTTCCGTGTGTCGCTGCTGCAGCTCTCCTCGCCCGAGGTCTGCTACCTCTTCCGCCTCAACCGCATCCCGCTCGACAAGGCCATCCTGCAGCTCTTCGAGAACAAGCGCCTGCTCAAGGTCGGCGCCGACGTGGCCGGCGACCTGCGCTCGCTGCGCCAGATCCGCCACTTCCGCGACGCCGGATTCATCGACCTGCAGGCCATCGCCCCCGAATGGGGCATCGCCGAGAAGAGCCTCCGCAAGCTCTCGGCCATCGTGCTCGGGCAACGCGTCTCGAAGGCCCAGCGGCTAAGCAACTGGGAGGCCGCGACACTCACCGACAAGCAGCAGCTCTACGCCGCCACCGACGCCTGGGTCTGCACCCGCATCTACGACCGGCTGCTGCGCACACCGAAAAAACCGCTTCGCCAATGATACCGCAAATTTACCTGCGCCGGGGCAAGGAGGAGTCGCTCCTGCGCCGCCACCCGTGGATCTTCTCGGGTGCCATCGACTACATCAAGGCCGAGGAGGAGTCCGAGATCGCCGAGGGCGCCCTGGTCGAGGTCTACAACCGCTCGGGAGAGTTCATCGCCTTGGGACACTACCAGATCGGCTCGATCGCCGTCCGGGTCCTCACCTTCGAACGCGAAGAGATTGACCAGGCGTGGTGGAACCGCCGCGTGGCCGTGGCCTACGACGTGCGCCGCACGCTCTCGCTGACCGACAGCGCGGAGACGACGTGCTACCGGCTGATCCACGGCGAGGGGGACTCGCTGCCGGGGCTGGTGACGGACATCTACGGCACGACGGCCGTCATCCAGTGCCATTCGGTGGGCATGTACCGCAGCCGGCAGCAGATTGCCGAAGCGATCCGCACGGTCTACGGCGACCGCATCACGGCCATCTACGACAAGTCGTCGCAGACGCTCCCCTTCAAGGCCAACCTCGGGGCGGTGGACGGCTACCTGTGGGGCACCTCCGACCACGCCTCGCAGGTGGTGCTCGAGCACGGACAGCAGTTCCTCGTCAATTGGGAGAAGGGGCAGAAAACCGGCTTCTTCCTCGACCAGCGCGAGAACCGCGAGCTGGTGAAGCGCTACGCCAAGGGCCGCACCGTGCTCAACACGTTCTGCTACACGGGCGGATTCTCGGTCTACGCACTCGCAGGAGGGGCCCGCGAGGTCTGCTCGGTCGATTCGTCGGAACGCGCCGTGGAGCTGGCCACGGAGAACATGCGACTGAACTTCGGCGAGGGCGCCCCGCACACCGAGATCGCGGCCGACGCCGTGGAGTACCTGCGCGACATCGGCGACCGCTACGACCTGATCATCCTCGACCCGCCGGCCTTCGCCAAGCACCACAAGGTGCTCGGGAACGCCATGCAGGGCTACAAGCGCCTCAACGCCCGCGCGCTGTCGCAGATCCGCCCGGGCGGCATCCTCTTCACCTTCTCCTGCTCGCAGGCCGTTTCGAAGGAGCTCTTCCGCACGACGGTCTTCTCGGCCGCAGCCATCGCCGGACGCAAGGTGCGCATCCTCCACCAGCTCTCGCAGCCGGCCGACCATCCGATCAACATCTACCACCCCGAGGGCGAATACCTCAAGGGGCTGGTGCTCTATGTCGAATAGTCACACACACCCCAAAGCCATGAAACGACTGCTGACCGCCCTCCTCCTCACCGTTGCCGCAACGGCCGCAACGGCCGGAGGCCGTCTGGAGACCTTCACCCTCCGGAGCGAGATCCTCCAAAGCGGGAAAAGCTGCACGGTCTACCTGCCCGACGGCTACGACCGCGACACGACCCGCCGCTACCCGGTCCTCTACCTGCTCCACGGAGCCAGCGGATACCACGGCGACTGGGTCGAGAAGGGCAACATGTATCAGATCGCCGAGGAGGCGATCGCCGCGGGAAGGGCCCTGCCGATGGTCGTCGTGATGCCCGACGCATCGGGTACCGGGCCCCACTACATGGGCGATCACATGGGCTACTTCGACGTGCCGGGATGGGCCTACGAACGCTTCTTCTTCGAGGAATTCCTGCCCGCCGTGGAGCAGCGCTACCGCATCCGCGGCGACAAGCGCCACCGGGCGATCGCAGGCCTTTCGATGGGCGGCGGCGGTACGGCCGTATATGCTCTTCGGCATCCGGAGCTCTTCTCGTCGGCCTGCCCGATGAGTGCGCTGCTCGAGTCGCACGGCGATCCCGAGGAGAACGCCTTCCGCCGCTCGGTGGAGGAGAACTCCCCCGTCAAGCTGGTCCGCAACCTCAGCGACGAGGAGGCCGCCGCACAGCGCACCGTCCGCTGGTGGGTGGACTGCGGCGACGACGACTTCCTGGCCCTCGGGAACATCCACTTCTTCGAAGCGATGCGCGAAAAGGGAATCCCCCTGCAATACCGCATGCGCGACGGCGGCCACACCTGGCGCTACTGGCAGACGGTGCTCGAAGAGGTGCTCACGTTCGTCTCGATCGGATTCGCCGGAGAGGAGTAAGAGAGCGCGTGACCATGAAACGAAAACGCCGCAGGAGAATCTCCTGCGGCGTTTTCACATCCGGAAGGGAGATGCTCTTCGGGACCGCCATTCGCCGGAAACGGCGATACCCCCTTCTGCCCGCGGGCCTGCCGGCCGAAACGGGAAAAGTTCCCCGGCCAAACATGGCACATTTCCGGAGGCTCGCCCACCCGACAAAAACGGCCCGGAGGCATCACCTCCGGGCCGACAACATGCGGGAAACGGATTCCCGGCTATTTCTTCTTCGCGCGCTGGGCAGCCTCCTGCTGACGCATGAGCTCCTCGTAGCGCTGCTGGAACTTCGACTTCTTGCCATTCGACTTGCGCGCGGCATTGGCCTGCATGATCGCCTGGATCTTCGAATCATCGACCATGCGGCGGATCACGAGCGTCTGTCCGATGGTCAGCAGGTTCGAGAGCAGGTAGTAGTAGCACAGACCGCTGGCGTAGCTGTTGAACCACAGCAGCAGCATGACGGGCATCAGGTAGACCATCATGAACTTCATGCCGGGCATCTGCGTCTGGGTCGAGGCCGTCTGCTGGTAGTTGTAGTACGAGTAGAAGAACATCGACGCCGCCATCAGGAGGGCGAAGAGCGAGATGTGGTCGCCGTAGAAGGGGATCGAGAAGGGCAGGTTCAGGATGCTGTCGTACGACGACAGGTCATCGGCCCACAGGAAGGGCTGGTCGCGCAACTCGATCGACGCGGGGAAGAAGCGGAAGACGGCGATCAGGATCGGCATCTGGATCAGCAGCGGGATGCAGCCGCCCATGGGGTTGATACCGGCCTTCTTGTAGAGCTCCATCGTGGCCTGCTGGCGCTTCATGGCATCCTCCTGCTTGGGGTACTTCTTGGCCAGCTCATCGACCTGGGGTTTGATCAGGCGCATCTTGGCCATCGAGACGTAGCTCTTGTAGGTCATGGGCGAGATGATCAGGCGGATCAGCACCGCGAGGATCAGGATGACGATGCCGAAACTCGGGATGTAGTTCCGCAGGAAATCGAAGACCGGAATAACGAACCAGCGGTTCACCCAGCCGAAGATGCCCCACCCGAGCGGAATGAGCCGCTCCATGTAGAGGTCGTCACCCTCCGTGGCAGTCACCTTCTTGAGGATCGAGTATTTGTTCGGTCCGTAGTAGAAGGCAAAGTCATACCCTTCGGTATCGGCGGTGTAGGGCACGGTCATCTGCGCCCGGAAGTTCTTCACATAACCCGAACCGGGCTGTGCGGTCGTAAAGCCCATATTGGCATACGAGACATTCTCGGGGGCGATGAAGACCGACGAGAAGAACTGCTGCTTGAAGGCCACCCAGTTCACCGAGGTGGTCACCTCCTTCGACCGCTCCTCCTCGCTCATGCTCAGCTCCTCGACCGACGAATCGCCGGGGAAGCGGTAGGCTACGGTCGTGTACATGTTCTCGTTCTTGAAGCCCTTCTCGTTCTGGTAGGTCGAGGCGGCCCAGTCGATGCGGATCTGCGTCTGGTTGGCCATCTCGGCGGCCATGTTCACCAGCCGTACGTCGAAGTCCACGAGGTAGTCACGCTCGGGAGCCGTCGTGTTGTGGATCGTATAGCGGTATTCGAGGCTCGCATCCCCGGAAACGGGCAGGCGCATGACCACAATACGGCTGCCGTCGGCCGCCGTCTCGACGGGGGCCGCGTCAAAGACGTAGTCGAGCGTATTGACATCGACGTTGTTGAGTCCGTTTTTCACGTAGAAGGTCATGCCGAACTGCGCCGTCTCGGGATCCATCATCTCGACGGGCCGGCCCTCCTCCTTGCGGGGGGCATACTTGCGGTAGTCCTTGAGCGTCACGCCGGTCACCTGACCGCCGCGGGTCGAAAAGCGGACCGACATCACGTCGTTCTCGACGGTGAACTCCTCGGGTGCGGCCTCACGGGCAGCGGCGAGGTATTCACCCAGCGTCTCGACCTGCCGCTCGCGCACGGCAGCCGCAGCCTCGGCTACGGCCACCGAGTCGGTCGGGTCGATCACGGCCGCCGTATCGGCGGCCACGGCGGCGGCCCGGTTCACGGCAGCCAGCGAATCCTGCGTGGCCTGCCATACGGCCATCTCCTGTTCGTATTTCTTCTGTTCCTTCGTGTTCAGGTACGCGAAGCCCAGAAAGAGCACTGCGACAACCGCAATGCCGATAATCGATTTCTTATCCATTTAGAACGTTCATGCGTCTTCCCGCCGGGCGGGAAGATGGGGTTGTTTACTTATTCTGCTTCTGCTCCTTTTCGGCGTAGTCGAGTGCCGCGCGGACGAACGACACGAACAGCGGCGAGGGGCTGAGCATCGTACTCTTGTATTCGGGGTGGTACTGCGTGCCGATGAACCACGGGTGGTTCTCCAGCTCGATGACCTCCACCAGGTTCGTATCGGGATTGACACCCACGGCCTTCATGCCTGCGGCCTCGAACTGGGCAAGGTAGTCGTTGTTGAACTCGTAGCGGTGGCGGTGGCGCTCCGAGATGTGGAGCTTGCCGTAGGCCTCGGCGGCTTTCGAACCCTTGCGCAGCACACAGGGATAGGCGCCCAGACGCATCGTTCCGCCCTTGGCCGTGATGCCCTTCTGCTCCTCCATGAGGTCGATCACCGGATGGGCCGTCTGCTCCATCTCGCTCGAGTTGGCATCGGCAAGACCCAGGACGTGGCGCGCGAACTCGATCACGGCGCACTGCATGCCCAGGCAGATGCCGAAGAACGGGATTCCGTTCTCACGGGCGAAGCGCACGGCCTCGATCTTGCCCTCGATGCCGCGGTTGCCGAAGCCCGGGGCCACCAGAATACCGGACATACGGCCCAACTGTGCGGCGACGTTCGAGGCATCGATCCGCTCGGAGTTCACATAGCTCAACTTCACCTTACAGTCGTTCACCGCACCGGCATGCACGAACGACTCACAGATCGACTTGTAGGCGTCGGGCAGCTCGGTGTACTTGCCCACCAGAGCGATCTCGATCGTCTTCGAGGGATGCTTGATCTTCTCAACCATGGAGATCCAGGCGGCCATGTCGGGCTCCTTGTCGGCCGGCAGATCCAGTTTGTCGAGCACCACCTCGTCGAGGTGCTGTTCGTGCATCTTCATCGGCACTTCGTAGATCGTCGGCACGTCGATCGACTCCATCACGGCGTTGGCATCGACGTTGCAGAACAGGGCCACCTTGCGGCGCAGGCTCAGCGGCAGCGGATGCTCCGTGCGCAGAACGAGGATGTCGGGCTGGAGACCGTTTTCGAGCAGCGCCTTGACCGAGTGCTGCGTCGGCTTGGTCTTCAGCTCGCCCGAAGCCGACATGTAGGGGATGAGCGTCAGGTGTACGAGCGCCGTGTTCTTGTAGCCGAGCGAATAACGCAGCTGACGCACCGACTCGATGAATGGCAGCGATTCGATGTCGCCCACCGTACCGCCGATCTCGGTGATGATGATGTCGTACTGCTTGGTCTGGCCCAGCAGCTGGATGCGGCGCTTGATCTCGTCCGTAATGTGAGGAATGACCTGCACGGTCTTGCCCAGGTACTCGCCCTTGCGCTCCTTCTCGATGACGCTCTTGTAGATCTTGCCCGTGGTCACGTTGTTGGCCTTCGACGTCGGGTGGTTCGTGAAGCGCTCGTAGTGGCCCAGGTCGAGGTCCGTCTCGGCGCCGTCCTCCGTCACGTAGCACTCGCCGTGCTCGTAGGGGTTCAACGTGCCGGGATCGACGTTGATGTAGGGATCGAGTTTCTGGATGGTCACCGAATAGCCGCGGGCCTGCAGCAGGCGGGCGATCGACGCCGAAATAATACCCTTGCCGAGCGACGACGCCACGCCGCCCGTCACGAATATGTACTTGGGTTTGGAGAGTTTCATTATGTTTTGTTTAAAGTCGTAAAATCCTTGGTTTTCGTCCGGCGCGGCACTCCTTCCGGGACGCTCCGCCGTCGGGGTTCAGCCCGCTGCCGGGACGCGCCCGCAGCGGGAGCGGCACCCCTACTCCTTCTGCGGCTCGCCGCCCTCCTCCTGGGCCTGCCGGTCGATGAGCTTCACCTTCTCGATGGCGGCAGCCATCTCCCCGCGGGCCCGGTCGATCTTGGCACGCACGTCGGCCACGAGCGCCTCGGCGTTCTTCGACTTGGCGAAGAAGCCGATGTTGTTCTCCAGCAGGGCGATCTCCTGTTCGAGCTGACGCACCTTGTTGTAGAGGCGCTCACGCTCCGAACGCAGCCGCCGGTCGCCCGACGCCTTAAGCGTGGAGACCTTCTCGCGGAAGCGGTCCATCGAGCGGTCGCGCTCCGAACCGCGCAGCACGGAAAAGAGCGCATCGACAGCGGCCTTATAGCGCTTCTGCACGGCATCCTTCTGCTTGATGGGCACAAAGCCGATCTCGCCCCAGCGGCGCTGGAAGTCGCGGATCACCTCGTAACCGCCCGCCTTCACGTCGGCTGCCTCCATCTCGTCGAGCAGGGCCAGCTTGCGGTGCAGGTTCTCCTCGTGCTCGCCGTCCACACTGGCGAAGTGGGCGCTCTTGCGCTCGAAGAACTTGTCGCAGGCCGCGCGGAAACGCTTCCACACGGCATCCGAATGGCGGCGCGCCACGGCCCCGACCTGCTTCCAGCGGGCCTGCAGGGCGATCAGTTCATCGGTGGCCTTCTTCCATTCCTCGCTTCCGGAGAGCGATTCGGCCGCCTCGCACAGTTCGAGCTTCAGCTGCAGGTTGTGCTCCATCTCGGCCTTCACACCGGCATAGAACTGCCGCTTGGCCTCGAAGAAGCGGTCGCAGGCCGTGCGGAAACGCTCGTAGATGCGGTTGTTGTCCTTCTTCGGGGCGAAACCGATCGTCTTCCACGTTTTCTGGATCTCGAGCAGACGGTCGCTGGCCCGGTTCCACTCCTTGCGCGTGGTGAGGGGCTGGGCGGCCAGTTCCTCGGTGGCCACGCACAGTTCGGTCTTCAGCCCGAGGTTCTTCACCTGTTCGGCCTTCAGCGCCTCGAAGTGCTCCTGGTGCTGCTTGTTGATGCGGCTCGACGCGGCCTTGAAGCGCTCCCAGAGCGCCTCCTTGTATTCGTTGGCGACGGGGCCCGTCTCGCGCCACTCGTCATGGAGTTTCTGCAGCTTGTGGAATGCCTCGACTACCGAAGGCTCGAGCAGCAGGGCTTCGGCCTGCTCGCAGAGGGCCACCTTCTGCTCGTAGTTCTTCTTCAAATCGAGGTCGCGCAACTCCTTGTTGATCTTGATGAAGTTGTAGAAGTTCTCGACATGCAGGTTGTAGGTCTCCCACAGGTCCTTGACCTGCTGCTGGGGCACGATGCCCGTCTCCTTCCAGCGCTGCTGGAGTTCGCGGAACTTCGTGAACGTATGGTTGAGCGTCTCGTCCGAATTGACCAGTTCCTTGAGCTCCTCGATGATTTCGAGTTTGATCTTGAGGTTGCGTTCCTTCTCGGCCTCGAGGTTGGCGATGAACTCGTCGCGGCGGCGGCGGTATTCGCGGAACAGCTCCTTGAACTGCGTTTCGACGCCATCGACGGCAGGGGTGAACTCCTCCTCGGCACCGCCCTCCTCGACAAAGCGGCGGCGGGCAGCCTCGACCTCGGCGCGGCGCAACCGGTAGAAGGCGATCTTCAGCGCCTCGACATCGCGGCGGATCGACTGCACGGGCTGTTCCTCAAGCATCCGGGCAAACAGCCCCACCAGCTCCTCCTTGCTCTTTCCGGCGAAACGGTCTTCGGAAGACTCCTCGCCGGCGGCACGCTCGGCAGCGTCCTCCTCGGCGGTTGCCTCGCCCAGTTCGAGTCCGGCGCTCCGCGCGGCCAGGGCGGCATCCTCATCCGAGAAATCGACCTCTACATCGGCCGGAGCCTCGTCCTCATCGGCTTCCGTCTCCACAGGCTCCGCCACGGGTTTGATCCGGGCACGTTTGGGACGCGGCTGCGCCGGGTCGGCCTGGGTCTCCGCAGGTGCGGACAGTTCGGGTTGTACGGCATCAGCAGCCGTTTCGGGAGCAGCTTGCACATCCTCAGCCACGGGGCTGACTTGCTCCTCGGGAGCAGGAAGGTTCGGTTTTTCAGTAGCCATTTGAGTACGCGTTTTTAACCCGTGCGAACACGAGAGTACATAAATCTCGCAAATATACTTATTTTTCCCCGTCCGCCGAAGGTTTTCGCCGGAAAATTCGTATCTTCGCACAAGATAACAAACAGCCTCCCGCATCGGCCGGGAAGTACGAACCGAAACCATGAACCACCGCATTCTGCTGGTCGATGACGAGATCGACATCCTCGAATTCGTGCGCTACAACCTTGTGCGAGAAGGCTACGAAGTCTATACGGCACAGAACGGGGCCGAAGCGCTCGAAACAGCCGCCCGCTGCCGCCCGCACCTCATCCTGCTCGACATGATGATGCCCGTAATGGACGGTGTGGAGACCTGCCGGGCCATCCGCCGCGACCCGGCGCTGCGCGACACGATGGTCGTCTTCCTCTCGGCTCTGGGCGAGGAGGAGCAGCAACTCGCGGGATTCGACGTCGGAGCCGACGACTACCTGACCAAACCGATCCGCATGAAGCTGCTGATCAGTCGCATACAGGCCATTTTGAAGCGAGTAGACGCTTCACCGGCCGCCTCGGACACGGAGACCAGCAAGGGCGGCATCACGGTGGATCGGGAACGTTACACCGTAAGCCGCAACGGCGAGGAGATCACACTCCCGCGCAAGGAGTTCGCATTGCTCGACCTGCTCTGTTCGTCGCCCGGAAAACTCGTCACGCGTGAGGAGATCTACGCGAAGATCTGGGGCAGCGACGTGGTGGTCGGCGACCGCACGATCGACGTGCACATCCGCAAACTGCGCCAGAAGATCGGCGACGAACGCATCGTCACGGTCAAGGGCATGGGATACAAATACGAGCCCTGATTCACCGGCGGGACCTCCCGTCGTTCCGGGCACGTCGGGATGTCGGCCAGACAGTCCCGTTCCTAAACCAGGTCGGCGAGGCTGCAACAGGGACCTTGCCGGGAAGAAGCCGTTCCACAGAAAGATCTTGCGGAAGGGGGTGCGGGCGGGATAAAAAACAGCGCCGGGAGGAAACAGATCCGCAATCCGATCCGACCTCAGCCCCCCGGAGTATGGCACCACACCCCTCGAAACCGCATTCAAACCGTTTTAAAGGCCCTTCTTTGCCACCCGTATACCGGGCCTGCAGACCAATCGGACACATCCCCGACAGAATCCGACAAAAAACACCGAAAAAACCGGTACGGGCATAACGATCCGCAAGTATTTTTTTCCTTAAATTTGCATATTCGTAAAAATACACATATATTTACTTATGATTCGTGAAATCATCACCGTCGGACTCGGCGGCGCGGCCGGGAGCATCGTCCGCTACCTGGTCTCCTACGGCCTGCTGGCCGGGCATACGCTGCTGGGATTCCCCGCCGGAACGTTCACGGTCAATGCCGCGGGATCGCTGGTCATCGGTTTTTTGCTCGCGCTCGCACCTTCGGCATCGGCATCACAATTGCTCGTCGTGGGGTTCTGCGGAGGGTTCACCACCTTCTCGACCTTTTCGGCCGATGCCGTGCGGCTGCTCCGCGCCGGCGACTACGGACCGGCGGCCGCCTACGTGGCCCTGAGCGTGGCGGTATGCATCGCCTTCGCAGCGCTGGGCATGTGGATCGGCGCACAACTGAAAAACTGAAAACTCAAAAAAATAGAACACTATGGTAATTTTGGTATTGAACTGCGGCTCGTCCTCGATCAAGTATCAGGTCATCGACATGGAGGCCGCATCGAGCAAACTGCTCGCTAAAGGCATCGTCGAGCGCATCGGCCTTCCCGAGGGCGACCTCGTGCACAAACCCGTCGGCAAGGAGCCGTTCGAACTCCGCCAGCCGATTCCCGACCACACGACCGGCATCCGCCTGGTGCTCGACGCCCTGACCGACCCGCGGCACGGCGTCATCCGCTCGCTCGAAGAGGTGAAGGCCGTCGGCCACCGTGTGGCACACGGCGGCGAATACTTCCCCGAGAGCTGTCTGGTCACCGAGGAGGTCAAGGAGAAGATCCGCTCGCTGTTCGAGATCGCCCCACTGCACAACCCCGCCAACCTCGAGGGCGTACTCTCGATCGAGAAGGTGCTCCCGGGCGTTCCTCAGGTGACGGTCTTCGACACGTCGTTCCACCAGACCATCCCGGCCGTGAACTACATGTACGCCCTGCCGCACGCCTACTACGACAAATACCGCGTGCGCAAGTACGGCTTCCACGGCACGAGCCACCGCTACGTCGCCCGCATCGGCGCCGAACTGGCCGGCCTCGACTTCGAGAACTCGAAGATCATCACCTGCCACATCGGCAACGGCGCCTCGGTGACGGCCGTCCTCAACGGCAAGTCGTTCGACACGTCGATGGGCTTCTCGCCCCTGGACGGTCTGGTCATGGGCACGCGCTGCGGCTCGGTGGATGCCAGCGCCGTCACCTACATCGGTGAAAAGGAGGGCATGACCTACGCCGAGCTGAACGAGATGATGAACAAGCGCTCGGGCGTGCTGGGCCTCACGGGGCTGTCGAGCGACATGCGCGACATCGACCGCGCCTACGACGAGGGCAACCCCGAAGCCATCCTGGCCCGCGACATGCACTACCGCCGCATCAAGAAGTTCGTCGGCGAATATGCGGCCGAGATGGGCGGCGTCGATCTGATCGTCTTCACGGGCGGCGTGGGCGAGAACTCGTCCGAGATGCGCGAATCGGTCTGCGAAGGGCTCGAATTCATGGGCGTACACTTCGACAAGGCCGCCAACCAGGGAGCGCGCGGCGTGAACAAGATGCTCTCGACCCCCGACTCGAAGGTCAAGGTGGCCATGATCGCCACCAACGAAGAGCTGGTCATCGCAACTGATACGTACAACCTCGTAAAATAAACATACAACCATGATTCAACATCTTACAGAAATCGTCGAAGAGGCGAGAAAAAGAGGTAGAAAACGCCTGGCCGTAGCCTACGGACAGGATTCGCACACGCTGGAAGCGGTCTACGAAGCCTACAAGGAGGGTCTCGTGGAGCCGACGCTCTACGGCGACAAGAAGGTGATCGAGGAGGTCTGCCAGACGAGCGGACTCGATCTGAAGGCATTCAACATCGTCGATGAGTCGAACGACGTGAAGTGCGTGCAGCAGGCCGTTGCCGCCGTCGTTGCGGGCAACGCCGACGTGCTGATGAAGGGTCTGGTATCGACCGACAAGTACATGCGCGGCATCCTCAACAAGGAGGCCGGACTCTTCCCGCCGAAGGGCGTGCTGAGCCACGTGTCGATCGTCGAGATGCCCTGCTACCACAAGCTGCTTGTCATCTCGGACGTGGCGGTAATTCCTCTGCCCGATTTCAAGCAGAAGACCGTACAGATCGGCTACCTCGCCCGCACGGCCAACCTGCTGGGCATCACCACGCCGAAGATCGCCTGCATCGCCCCGTCGGAGCAGCTGCTCCCGAACGTCATCTCCTCGACCGAGGGCGCGCTGCTGGCCAAGATGGCCGACCGCGGACAGCTGGGCAACGTGATCGTAGACGGTCCGCTGTCGCTCGACGTGGCCCTCTACAAGGAGGTCGCCGAGCACAAGAAGGTGAAGGGTTCGTCGGTTGCGGGCGATCCGGACTGCCTGCTCTTCCCGAACCTCGAGTCGGCAAACGTCTTCTTCAAGTCGGTATCGCACCTGTGCGGCGGCGAACTTGCAGCCATGGTCATGGGTACGAAGGTTCCGTGCGTGCTCACCTCGCGCGGCGACACGAGCAAGACGAAACTCTTCTCGATCGCGCTGGCTTGCCTCGCGGCGAAATAGCTCTTCCGGGCCGGCCGGACCCGCCAATCCGGCCACCTTTAAACTCCTCAACCTAAAAAACCACAACGAACCGAGAAATTTATGGGATACAAAGTATTGGCAATAAATCCCGGCTCTACTTCCACAAAGGTCGCCCTCTATGACGAGGAGCGGCCTTTGTTGGATCTGACCCTGCGTCACACGACCGAAGAACTCACCCGATTCACCGACATCATCGACCAGCTCGACTGGAGACGCGGTCTGATCCTCTCCGCCCTGCGCGAAAAATCGTTCGACATCAAGGAGCTTTCGGCGGTCATCGGCCGCGGAGGACTCATCCGCCCGATCCCGGCCGGCGTCTACGAGGTCAATTCGCGGATGCGCTACGACCTGCGGAACGCCCAGATGAAGCACGCCTGCAACCTCGGCGGCCTGCTGGCCGCACAGATCGCCCACATGGCCGGGGTCAAGGCCTACATCGCCGACCCGCCCGTGGTGGACGAGATGGACGACGTGGCCCGCATCACGGGCATGCCGATGTGCCCGCGCAAGTCGGTCTTCCATGCCCTCAACCAGAAGGCCACGGCCCGCCTGCACTGCGAGCGCACGGGCCTCGTCTACGAAGAGTCGAACCTGATCGTGGCCCACATGGGCGGCGGCATCTCGGTCGGCGCACACCGTCAGGGAAAGATCGTCGATGTGAACAACGCCTTGGACGGCGACGGGCCCTTCGCTCCGGACCGCGCGGGCAGCATTCCCTCGAGCGACCTGATCAAGATCTGCTTCTCGGGACAGTACACCCGCGAGGAGCTGCTCAAATACATCTCGAGCAAGGGCGGCATGGTCGCCTACCTGGGAACGAACTCCGTCATGCAGGTGATGGAGCGCATCGAGCAGGGAGACCAGCGGGCCAAGAAGGTGCTCGACGCCCTGTGCTACAACGTATCGAAGCAGATCGGAGCCATGGCCACAGCCCTTGCCGGGCGCGTGGACGGCATCATCCTCACGGGCGGCATCGCCTACAACGAGCCGGTCGTGAACTACATCCGCGAACACTGCGCCTTCATCGCACCGGTCACGGTCTACCCCGGCGAGAACGAGCTGGAGTCGCTGGTGGCCAACGCGCTGGTCGTGCTGCGCGGCACGATCGAGCCGAAGGTCTACAAATAACAGCAGGGAAAGCGGGCGGCCCTACAGCCGCCATACGGAAACAGGTCGTCCGTCAGCGGGCGGCCTGTTTTTTCATGAGGTCGCACAACAGCCCGAAGGCCTCGAGGCGGAAGAGCACGGAAAGCCCCACATAGGCCGCCGCGCCGACCAGAAGCTGGGCCGCAAGACGGAGGAGCAGATGTCCCGGGACCGCACAGGCCGTCAGCCGCACGAGCAGGTACATCGTCCCCGAGACCAGTGCGACGGGGAGCAGCGTCCGCAGGAAACGGCGGGTCGTGAAGCGCGTGAAGCGGCGCGTGGCAAGGAAGTTCACGGCCATCTCGCCGAAGGCGATCACGACAAGCCCCCAGACCACGGCCATGACGCTGTGGGGGATCGTCACAGCAAAGACCACGGTCATGAGCAGTTTCTTGACCACCTCGAGCCGCACGATCAGCGGCCCGCGGCTCATAACCTTCAGCACGTTGTAGCAGATCATGCCGACGGGATAGAAGAGCCCGGCCAGGCAGACCACCTCGAAATAGGGCACCGTAGGCATCCACTTCTCGCTCAGCAGCAGCGCAAACAGGTCGTGCGCCACGGCCGACAGTCCGAGCATCGCGGGGAACATCACGTAGGCGGTGATCAGCACCACCTGCCGATAGCTCTCGGCGAACTTCGGGGCATCGCCCCGCACCTCGGAGAGGGCCGGGAAGGTCACACTCTGCACGGACTGCGTAGCCGCCGTCACGGGCATGTCCTTGAGCTTGACCGCCTGGTCGAACGCACCGAGCGTCGCCGTCGGATAGAGCTTGCCGAGGAAGAACTGCGGGAGCTTCATGTAGAAGGTCGAGATCAGGTCGGTCAGCATGAGGCTGACGCTGAACGGCGCCATGTCGCGCAGCGAGGCCACGCTCCCGCGTCCGCGGGGCCGCCAGTCGCTCAGACGCCACAGCAGCACGGCCCGCACGGCCATGGCCAGCAGCCGCTCACCCACGAGGCTCCAGATGCCGCATCCGGCCAGGGCCAGCCCCACGGCCGCCAGGCCGCTGACGAGCGACGAGAGGAAATTGACCTTCGACAACAGCGCGAAACGGAACTGCCGCGTGAAGATGGCGTTCTGCACGGAGCAGAGCGACGAGACGGGCAGCAGCAGGAAGAAGACGGGCGCCACCTCGGCGATCTCCGGGATGGCGTAGTAGCGCGCCACGGCGGGGGCTGCGGCCGTGAGCAGCACGTAGAGCCCCGTCGAGACGGCCATGTTGAAGAGGAAGACCGACTTGTAGTCGGCCGGCGAGGGGTTGTCGCGGCGGATCAGATTCTGCGAGAAGCCGCTGTCGGCGATAACCATGGCCACCGCCACGACGGCCGCCGGGATGGCGATGCAGCCCAGGATATCGGGCGAGAGCAGGCGGAGGATCACCAGACGCACGGCAACCGTGAGGAGCATCGAGCCGATCTTCTCGGCCATGCTCCACGCGACCCCCTCGGTCACCCGCTCCCTGAGCTGCTTTGCGGCCATCTATCGCTTGTTCTGGGCCGCAATCATCTCGTTGCGCCGCCGGATGCCGCGCACGTCGGCCAGTTCGAGGTACGAGGCGCCGCCGTCGGGGCCGAAGCTGCCGCCCACGATCGCCATCAGGTCATCGTCCTGGAGTTTGCGGTACTGGTCGATGAACTCCAGCGCATCGACCAGGAAGTGGTACTTGTCGCTGAGCTCCTGCGTGCGGAGGATCGGCACCACGCCGTAGGAGAGGGCCAGGATACGCTGCGCATGGAGCCGGTAGCAGACGGCCATCACGGTCTTGCGGCCGCGGAATGCCGCCAGATAGCGGCCCGTGCGGCCGGTCTTCGTGTCGAGCACCACATACTTGACCGGCAGGTTGGTCGAGGCACGCACGGCCGACCGTGCGAGCTGGGCCGTGATCTCGTGGTTTACGGAGACCATGTCCATGTCGATCATCGGCTTGAAATGGGTCTCGTCGCGCTCGATCTCCCGGGCGATCCGGGCCATCGTCTCGACCGCCTCGACGGGATAGTCGCCCATGGCGGTCTCGTCGCTCAGCATCACGGCATCGACCCGCTCGTAGATGGCGCTGGCCACGTCGCTCACCTCGGCGCGCGTCGGACGCGGCGACTTGACCATCGAATAGAGCATCTGCGTGGCGATGATCACCGGACGCTTGGCGCAGATGCACTTCTCGACGATGCGCCGCTGCGCATTGGGAATGGCCTCGGCCGGGAGCTCCACGCCCAGGTCGCCGCGGGCCACCATGATGCCGTAGGAGGCCTCGATGATCTCGTCGATGTTGTCCAGACCCTCCTGGTTCTCGATCTTGGAGATGATCTTGATCGGGCTTCCGTGCGCATCGAGGATATCCTGCACGGCCTTCACGTCGCGGGCCGACCGCACGAACGAATGGGCGATGAAATCGACGTCGTTGCGCACGGCCCACTCGATGAAGCGGCGATCCTTCTCCGTAACCGACGGCAGGTCGATCGATACGCCGGGGACATTGACGCTCTTGCGCGAGCGCATGGCGCCGCCGACGATGAACTCGCAGTCGAGCTCCTCGTCCGTCTTGCCGAGCACCCGGATCTCGAGTTCGCCGTCGGCAATAAGCATGCGCGCCCCGACGGGGATGTCGCGGACGATCGTCGGCACGTTCATGTAGACCACCTTGCGCGTAGTCAGGTCCGAACCGTCCGAGCCGCGCACGGCCACGCGGTCGCCGGCCCGGAAGTGGATGCTGTTGCCGTATTCGTCGGCGATGGTCGTCACACGGATCTCCGGGCCCTTCGTGTCGATCATGATCGGAATGGCCGGATTGACGCGGTGCACGGTCTCGACGATGCGTGTGGCGCCCTCCTCGGTCACGTGCGCCGAATTAACGCGCACGACATCCATACCCGCATCGAACAGCTCCTTGACGAACTCCTCCGTGCAACGGAAGTCGGACATCGTTGCGACGATCTTCGTTTTCTTCATTCTGTACATATACTCACTCTCTCTTTTGTTGAATTTTCGGATCAAAAAACAGGCCGCATGCAGCGGCCGCCACCCCGTCAGCGGGCGGCAACAAGCCGGAGGGCCTCGACGCCGAGCCGGTAGGAATCGAGCCCGAAGCCCATGATCGAGCCGCAGACGACGGGCGCCAGCAGCGACACGTGGCGGAACTCCTCGCGGGCGAGGATCGACGAGATGTGGACCTCGACGACGGGGATGCGGATCGCCGCCACGGCATCGCGCAGGGCCACGGAGGTGTGGGTGTAGCCTCCGGCGTTGAGCACGACGCCGTCGTAGCGCGACTCGGCCTCGTGGAGCGCATCAATGAGCACCCCCTCGACATTGGACTGGAGGTAGCCGAACTCCACGTCGGGGAAGGCCCGACGCAAGCTCTCAAGGCAGTCGTCGAAGGTCCGTGTGCCGTAGACCTGCGTGTCGCGCCGCCCCTGCAGATTGAGGTTCGGCCCGTTCAGGATAAGGATCTTTCTCATAACCAACCAACTGTTGTCTCCGGATGCGGCCCGGCGGCCGCAATTCGCAGACAAAGATAGGAATATTTCCCGGAAAATTCGATACCTTTGTCCGAAGGCTATGCAACTATGACCGAATTCGGATTCATCGACAAGATATGCGCCCGTTTCGCGAAGCTCCCGCTCAACGGGTTCGAGGGCATCGGCGACGATTGCGCCGTGCTGCCCGTGGCGGACGGCGACGCGCTGCTCTTCACGGCCGACCTGCTCAACGAAGGAGTACACTTCCTGCGCCGCGCCACCTCGGCCCGCGAGCTGGGCGGCAAGGCGCTGGCCGTCAATCTGAGCGACATCGCCGCGATGGGCGGACGCCCCGTGGCCACGCTGCTCTCGCTGGCCCTCCCGCCCGATGCGGGCGAGACGTGGGCCGAGGAGTTCATGGAGGGCTACCGCGCCCTGTCGGAGTGCTACGGCGTGGCACTCGTGGGCGGCGACACGACCCGCTCCGGGCAGGGCATCACGATCAACGTGACGGCCATCGGCCGGGCCCCCCTGTCGTGCATCAAGCGCCGCAGTGCGGCACACCCGGGCGACGTGCTCTTCACCACAGGGGCGCTCGGCGCCTCGGGAGCCGGTCTGCGCGACCTGCTTGCCGGGCGGCTCGACACCCCGGCGGCCGTCGAGCACCGCAACCCGCGCCCGCAGGTGGAGGAGGGGCTCTGGCTCGGCATGCGCCGGGAGGTGCACGCCATGATGGACCTCTCGGACGGACTGGCCTCCGACCTGAGGCACATCCTCGACCGCTCGGGGGTCGGCGCCGAGGTTCTTCTCGAACGGATCCCCGTGGCCGAGGGGTCGGACCTGCAGACCGCGGCATGCGGCGGCGAGGACTACAAACTGCTCCTCACGGCCGATGCAGAGGGCGCCGGGCGGCTCGCGGACGAGTTTCTGAAACGCTTCGGCTCGCCGCTCCACCCCCTGGGCCGCATCACCGGCACACGGGAGCTCGTCTGGCTGCAAAACGGAAATCCCGTGCCGCTCGACTGGCACGGGTTCACCCACTACTGATCCGCTGCTTTCCTTCTTTTCAGATACGATCGGACGCACCGGGCACACCCCTGCCCCGGGCGGCGGGATCAATCCTCCTCGATGATGTAGACATGCTCGTTGCGCCGCTGCATGTGGTAGTTCTCGCGGGCATACTCCTCGAGGTAGTCGTCATACTGCAGTTGCTCGATGAGCGCGCTGTCGCGGGCGATCCGCTCGCGGTAGTAGATCTCCTCGCGCATCAGGCTGTTGATCTGCGTCTTGATCTTCACGGCATGCAGCGCATTGCGCCCCACGACAAAAAGCGTGACGACCACGATGACCGCCGTGACGGCAATCCAGAATCTGCGACCGAGACGGATGTTCATGACTGACGGGGCAATTACTGCCGGACGGCTTCGATTAGGGAATGTGCATGTACTTGTGCGTCTGGATGGAGATGTTCCACCTCGGATGGGCCTTGGCATACTCCACAATCGCCGGCATCATACGCTCGGCGACGCTCCACTCGGGCTGCAGGTAGAGCATGCAACGCTTCCCGACACGGGAGGCATTGAGCTCGGCCCACGCGAAGTCCTCCTCCGACTCGACGATCACCTTCAGTTCGTCGGCACGCCCGAAGGCCTCGTCCAGAGGCGGCTGCTTGCACTTGGGCGAGAGGCACACCCAGTCGAACACCCCGCTGAAGGGGTGCGATCCCGAGGTCTCGAGAAAGATCTCCAGTCCCCGTTCGCGCAGGCGCGCCGTCAGCTCGCCCAGCGGGTAGATCAGCGGCTCGCCGCCCGTGATGACGATCGCCTGCGCAGCACACGACGCGGCGCGTGCCACGACGGTCTCCACCTCGGTCGGCGGGTAGAGTTTCGGATTCCACGTGTATTTGGCGTCGCACCAGCTGCAGCCGACATCACACCCGCCCAGGCGGATGAAGTAGGCCGGCTTGCCGCTGTGGTAGCCTTCGCCCTGAATGGTGTAGAAATCCTCGACGAGCGGCAGTTTGCGGCCGCCGTCGAGCAACGTGAGATCTGCCGTCAGAGCCATCATTCCGTAACGACGTAGATATCCTTCAGGCTGCGGCCGAGCTGGTCGTAGTCCAGGCCGTAGCCGACGATGAACTCGTTGCCGATCTCCATGGCGCGGTACTTGATCGGCCGCTGCTTGCGGTACGATCCGGGCTTGAAGAAGAGCGTGCAGACCTCGATACTGGCCGGGTGGCGCGCCTCGAGTTCGCGCATCATGTGCTCGATCGACTCACCCGTATCGACAATATCCTCGACGATGATCACGTGGCGGCCTTCGATCGAACCGTTCAGGCCGATGAGGCTCTTCACCTCGCCCGTCGAAGAGGTTCCTTCGTAAGAGGCCAGCTTGACGAACGAAAGTTCGTTGTTGAATTCGATCTTCTTGATCAGGTCGCTCATGAACATGAACGAACCGTTCAGGACACCGACGAACAGCGGCGTCGGCAGATCGGCATAATCGGCATTGATGCGTCGGGCCACGGCCGACACCGCCTCGTCGATCTTCTCGGCGGGAATCATGATGCGGAACGTCCTGTCGTGGAGTTTTATCGTCTCCTTCATTGCGATTCGGGTTTTTGTGTTATTTTTGCAAAAGTAACGAATCTCGGGCAGATATCGAACGTTTCACCTGAAATAATCGCAAGAAAGATGAAAAACACGCTTCTTCCGTGCCTTTTCGCCCTTCTCGGGCTCTGCGCGGCCCCTTCGGTGACCCGGGCCGCCGAACCGCCCGCCCCGGAGCACACGGTGCTCTTCCGCTCGGGCGATGCAGGATCGAAGTACTACCGCATTCCGGCTCTGGCCACAACCGCCGAAGGGACGGTGCTGGCCGTCGCCGACCGCCGCAACGACTCGCAGGGCGACCTGCCCAACCTGATCGACCTGGTCGTGCGCCGCAGCACCGACAATGGGCGGACATGGGGTCCCCAGATCGTCATCGCGCAGCACACGCCGCAGACGGGCTACGGCGACGCCGCGCTGGTCGTGGACCGCACCTCGGGCGACATCCTCTGCATCTACGCCTCGGGCTGCGGGCTGTGGGCCTCGACGGCCGAGCGCCCGCTCGACATCAACATCTCGCGCAGCAGCGACGACGGGCTGAACTGGAGCGCCCCCGAATGCATCACGCCGCAGATCTATGGCCCGGGGTGCGACAACCCCGCAGCGGCTCCCGTCTCGGGTATGTTCGCCGGCTCGGGGCGTGCGCTCCAGCTGCGCGACGGCACCCTGCTCTTCGCCGTCGCAGCCCACCATACCGGAGAGAAGTGGCCGCCGCTCTACAACTATGTCTGCCAGTCGGACGACGACGGGCGGACGTGGCGCCTGCTCCCGACTCCGGCATCCGACTGCGGCGACGAGTCGAAACTGGCCGAGCTGGCCGACGGCAGCTGGCTGATCAGCATCCGCAATCCCGACCGGGGTTACCGCCGCTACGCCATATCGCACGACCGGGGCAAGACGTGGAGCGAGGCAGCCGAATGGCGCGACCTGCCCGACCCGGCCTGCAACGGCGACCTGCTCCGCTACTCGCTGCAGGAGGAGGGGGCCACGCGCAATCGGCTGTTGCACTCGATACCGGCCGACACGGCACAGCGCCGCAACGTCTCGGTGGCCCTGAGCTACGACGAAGGGCGCACCTGGCCCGTACGCAAGAGCGTGTGGGAGGGTTACTCGGGTTACTCGGCGCTCACCCGCCTGGCCGACGGGGCCATCGGGCTGCTTTCGGAGGTAGCCGACGGCGAGAACGGTTACAAGATCTGCTTCACACGGCTGACGATCGGCTGGCTGACCGACGGGGCTGACGACGGGCGATAGATGCCCGAGGACGGTTGTCGCCGAAGGGCGGACAACCGCCCTGCAACGGACCCGGGCAGCGGCAGGCCCCGTCCCCGCAACCGGAGTACCGTCTGCCCGATACCACATGGAAAGGCCCGGAAGAGCATGCTCTTCCGGGCCTTTCGGTTTGCTTTCCAGCTTCGGGCTATACCAGACCCGAGAAGCCGAGGAACGCCATGGCGAGGATGCTGGCCGTGATCAGCGCGATGGGCACACCGCGCAGCGATTTGGGCACGTCCTCGAAATCGAGCCGCTCGCGGATACCGGCGAACAGCACCAGGGCCAGGGCGAAACCGAGCGCCGTCGAGACGGAGTAGGCTACGCTCTGCAGCAGGTTGAACTCCTTCTGGATCATCAGGATGGCCACACCCAGCACGGCGCAGTTGGTCGTGATGAGCGGCAGGAAGATTCCCAGCGCCTGGTAGAGGGCCGGCGAGACCTTCTTGAGGATGATCTCGACCATCTGCACCAGCGCGGCGATCACCAGGATGAAGACGATCGTCTGCATGTACTCGATGTGCAGCGGCACGAGGATGTAGGTCTGGATCGGCCAGGCCACCAGAGCCGTCAGGGCCATGACGAAGGTCACGGCGGCACCCATGCCCAGCGAGGTCTCGACCTTCGACGAGACGCCGAGGAAGGGGCAGATGCCGAGGAATTGCGCCAGTACGACGTTGTTTACGAAGATGGCGCCGATAATTATGGCGAAATAGGAGATCTCCATGGCTTACTTCTTGGCTAACTTGTTAAACAGAACCATCAGGTACCCGAGCGTCAGGAAGCCGCCGGGAGCAAGGACGAAGACCAGCGGCGTGTAGTCGGAGATTCCGAGCGGCATGCCGAACAGCGCTCCGCTGCCCAGCACCTCGCGGACAGCTCCGATCACGGTCAGCGACAGCGTGAAGCCGATGCCGATGCCGATACCGTCCATGATCGAATCGACGGGCGAGTTCTTCGAGGCGAAGGCCTCGGCGCGGCCCAGGATGATGCAATTGACCACGATCAGCGGGATGAAGACGCCCAAGGCGGCGTAGAGCGCCGGCACGAAGGCCTGCATCAGCATCTGGATGATCGTCACGAACGAGGCGATCACGACGATGAACGCCGGGATGCGGACCTTGTCCGGAATGATGTTCTTGATGAGCGAAATCACGAGGTTCGACATGATCAGCACGGCCGTCGTCGCCAGCCCCATGCCCATTCCGTTGGCGGCCGAGGTCGTCGTTCCCAGCGTCGGGCACATGCCGAGCACGAGCACGAACGTCGGGTTGTTCTTGACGATGCCGCTCAAAATAATCTGCAGTTTATTCATCTTGACCTCCTTCCTGCGCATCGGCGCCCGTTGAAGTTGAATCCGTATCCGTTGCGGCGGCGCCCTCCTCCGCCTTCCACTCCGACTTCGAAGCGCCCGAAGCGGCATCGGCGGGAGCCTCACCCGAAACGGCGCTCCGGTAGGCCGACCATGCGCGGTTGATCGCATCGATGTAGGCGCGCGACGAGATCGTCGCAGCGGTCAGCGCATCGACGTCGCCGCCGTCCTTGGTGACGGCCAGGCGACCGTCCACGAGTTTCTTGTCGGCGGGATTCTGCCCCTTGACGCTCCGCAGCAGCGGGTTACCCTCTTCGGCCATCTTGGTTCCGAGGCCCGGGGTTTCGGCCTGCTCGAGCACATTGACGTTGTAGATCGTGCCCTCGGGGGTGAAGCCCACCATCAGGCGCACCACGCCGTTGAAGCCCTGCTTGGTCATCGACTCTACGGCATAGCCGGCCACCTCGCCGGACTTCGTGGCCGTATAGACCGTGATCGGCAGCTCGTCGATGGTCATCTGCTCGGTGGCCGTCTCATCGAAGGGCGGCAGCACCTCCGACAGGGCGGCGGTCGTCGCGGCGGCCTTCGCGGCGGCGATCGGCTCGACGGTAATCATGTTCACGACACCGACGCCGGCCGAAGCCACGAGCGTGATGCCGAAGAGCACGGCGGTCATGTTCAAAAGAGTACTTTTCATACCTCTTTCCTCCTTATTTCACGCCGAAGCGCTTGGGTTTCACATATTTGTTGATCAGGGGCACGCACGAGTTCATGATCAGGATCGCAAACGACATGCCCTCGGGATAGGCGCCCCACAGACGGATCAGCATCGTAATGACACCGATGCCGATGCCGAAGATCACGCAACCGCGGACCGTCATCGGCGAGGTGGCGTAGTCGGTAGCCATGAAGACGGCACCGAGGATCGCACCTCCGGCCAGGACGTGGAAGAGCGGGAACTGCCACAGCGCAGCGCCCGACATGCCGCTCGCCAGCGCGTAGACGAAGGCGAACAGGGCCATCGTGACGAAGATCGTCACGGGCGTATGCCATGTGATGACGCGGCGCCAGAGCAGGTAGACGAAGCCGACGAGCAGCGCGAGGGCGGCCACCTCACCCAGCGAACCGGGCATGTTGCCCAGCAGGAGCTCCTGCGTGCCGATGACGTTCACGGCGGCGCCGTGCTTGACGGCGGCCAGCGGCGTGGCACCCGACAAGGCGTCGAACGCCCCGTTTACGGGCATCGGGAAGGTGGTCATCTGCACCGGATAGGCGATCAGCAGGAAGACGCGGCCCACGATGGCGGGGTTGAAGGGGTTCTTGCCCAGTCCGCCGAAGGTCATCTTGGCGATGGCAATGGCGACGAAGGCGCCGATGACGACGATCCACCAGGGAATCGTCGAGGGAAGGTTGAAGGCCAGCAGCACGCCGGTCACGACGGCCGACCAGTTGGAGATCGTCAGCGGCCCGCGGACCAGAAAGCGCTGGATGAGGAACTCGAAAGCCACGCACGAGGCCACCGAGAGCGCCGTGACGCGCAGCACGTCGAGACCGAAGACCACGGTCGAAACGACCAGCGCCGGCATCAGCGCGAGGACGACGTCGCGCATGATCGACGCCGTCGATTGCGGGGACTGTACGTGCGGCGCAGGAGCAACGGTAAGTTTATTCATCATACTCATGGTGTTTTGTCAGTTTACTTTTTGGCCGCGGCGGCACGTGCGCGGATGCGTCCCATGACCGTCTGCTTGCCCAGGCGCACCCAGTCGAGCAGCGGCAGGTAGGCCGGGCACGAGGACTGGCAGCAGCCGCACTCGATGCACGAGGTGATCATCCGCGCCTCGAGTTCGTCCCAGTTCTTCTTCTGGGTCATCTTCGAGAGGAAATAGGGTTCGAGGCCCATCGGGCAGGCGGCCACGCACTTGGCGCACTTGATGCACTGCGAGGCCTCGCGGCGCACGGCGTCGCGCCCCGACATCACGGTGATGCCCGAGCAGCCCTTCGTGACGGGCGAATCGAGGTTCACCATCGCGCGTCCCATCATCGGGCCGCCGTTGATGACCTTGCCGGCATCGGCCGGAAGCCCTCCGGCCGCCTCGATCAGCGCCGAGACGGGCGTACCCATGCGGGTCAGCAGGTTCTTCGGCTCGCGAAGCCCCTTTCCGGTGATGGTCACCACACGCTGGATGAGCGGCATGCCCTTCTGCACGGCCTGGTAGACGGCATAGGTCGTCGAGGCGTTGCAGACCACGGCACCGACATCGATCGGCAGTGCGGGCGGGGGCGGCACCTGACGGCCCGTAACGGCCGCGATGAGCTGCTTCTCACCGCCCTGCGGGTACTTCACCTTGAGGGGTACGACCTCGACCCCGGCGTAGTTGCGGGCAATGCCGCGCAGGTGCTCGATGGCGTCGGGCTTGTTGTTCTCGATACCGATGTAGGCCTTCTCCACACCGACGGCCTTCATGAGGATCGTGACGCCGACGATGAGCTCCTCGCCGTGCTCGAGCATCGTGCGGTGGTCGGACGTAAGGTAGGGTTCGCACTCCACACCGTTGATGATCAGGCACTCGGCCTTCTTGCCGGGAGGAACCGAAAGTTTCACGTGCGTGGGGAACGTCGCGCCGCCCATGCCGACGATGCCGGCCTCCTTGATGCGGGCGATGATCTCCTGAGCCGAAAGCGTGCACTCGCGCACGAGGGTCTCCGAACGGTCGATGCCCTCGGCCCACTCGTCGCCTTCGCGCTTGATCGTGATCATCATCTGGCGCAGTCCCTGCCCGTTCGGCAGCAGATCGACGCCCGTCACCGTACCCGAAACCGGCGAGTGGATGTTGGCCGACATGAAGCTCGCGGCCTCGGCGATGAGCTGTCCGGTGAGGACCTTGTCGCCCTTGGCGACCTTGGCGACGGCCGGCGCGCCGATATGCTGTGCGAGCGGGATCGTCACCACCTCGGGCAGCGGCAGGATCTCGATCGGCTTGGCGCAGCTCAGTTTATTTTCCGACGGATGGACTCCGCCCATTGGAAATGTCTTCATAGTCTCTGCTTGGAATTTTACGATTCTTTATCGGATGCAGCCGAAGCCTTCTTTTCGGGAGCCGGAGCTTTCTTCGGAGCCGTATCCGCAGCCGGGGCGGCAGCCGGGGCAGCCTTCGGGGCGGCCGGGGCCTTGGGCTCCCTGGGCAGCGGATCCATACCCACGAGGCGGATGGCCCCCGTCGGGCATTCGTTCACGCACTTGCGGCACAACTTGCACTTCTGCGGATCAATGTAGGCGAGGTTATTCTCCACCTTGATGGCATCGAACGCGCAGACCTTCTGGCACTTGCCGCAACCGATACATCCGGCCTTGCAGGCCTTCATCACGGCGGCGCCCTTCTCCTTCGAAACGCACGACACGTAGACCGCACGGTTCTTGGGCCACTTCTTGCGCAGCTCGATGACCATCCGCGGGCAGGCCTTCACGCAGGCGCCGCAAGCCGTACACTTGTCGGGATCGACCTCCGGGAGTCCCGTGGCGGGATTGATGTGGATGGCATCGAAGGCACAGGCCACGACGCAGTCGCCGAAGCCCAGGCAGCCGAATGCGCAGGCGCTTTCGCCCACGTAAAGCGACGAAGCCACGGCGCACGACCGGGCTCCGTCATACTGATTCGTGCGGGGACGTTTCTCGCACGTACCGCCGCAGCGGACCGTAGCCACTTCGGGTTGCTTCTCGGCCGCAGCCTTGCCCAGGTAGGCCGCCACAGCCTTCATGCAATCCCCTCCGCCCACCGGGCAGAAGAGTTCCGAAATGTCGTCGCGCTTGACCAGCGCATCGGCCATTCCGCGGCATCCGGCGAAACCGCAACCGCCACAGTTCGCACCGGGGAGCATTTTCTCCACCTCGTCGATGCGGGGATCCTCCTCGACGCGGAACTTCTGCGCCACGAAGTAGAGGACGACCGCCGCGAGCACACCCAGCGCACACAGCGACAGGATCGTGTAAAGTAATACTTCCATTTAGCTTTTTGTTATTGTAAATTGAATTGTGTGTTCGATTCTGCTGCGGAAGCACCACAGCACCGCATAATAGAGCGACACTCCGCCGAGAGCCGCGACGACAGCCTGCCCGTCGCTTCCGCCGAGAAGTTTTGTGGCAGCGAGGACTAGAAGCAGGGCAACAAGAGCCCCGACATAGGCCAGAAGGACGGCCCGGGCCCCGGCATTGCTCCGCACGCCCACCATGACCTCATCACCTGCAGTAAACTCCGTGGCACGGCGCGTCCGCACGACGACGATCTTCTCCTGCGCCTCGGCCAGACCGCAGGCCTGTCGGGCGCTGCACGTCCCGCAGGCGCTCCGCGAGGTGATCTTCACCCGGACCGTATCGCCCTCGACACGGTCCACCACGCCGCTGTGTTCGATCAGCCGGGCCACGGGATCAGTCTCCGTATTTGTTGGTAAGGGGCATCAGACGCTCGTGTCCGAACGAGCAGGAGGAGAGACGCAACACGGGCGGGAACTGATAGCGCTTCTTCTCGTTGCGCATGATCATCGAGTGGATCTTCTCGACGACCTCCGAGTCGAATCCCGCATTGACGATCTCCTCGCGGTGCTGCCCCTCCTCGATCATGCGGAACAGGATGGCATCGACCACCTCGTAGGGCGGCAGGATGTCGCTGTCCTTCTGTCCGGGATGGAGCTCCGACGAGGGCTCCTTGGTCAGGATGCTCTCGGGAATCGGATCGCCCATCGTGCGGTTGATGTAGCGGGCCACGTCGTACATCTCGCTCTTGTAGAGGTCGCCCGTGGGGCTGAAGGCACCGGCCGTGTCGCCGTAGAGGGTGCAGAGACCCAGTGCGTTTTCGCTCTTGTTCGACGAGTTGAGCAGCACGTGCCCCGTCTTGTTCTGGAGCGCCATGAGCAGCACGGTGCGGATACGGGTCTGGATGTTCTCCTCCGTGGAGTCGAACTCCGTTCCGCCGATCACCGGCTTGAGCGTATTGACCACGCTGGTATAGATTTCCGAAATGGGAATGACGTTGTAGCTGATGCCGAGGTTGCCGGCCAGCAGTTTGGCATCCTCGACCGACTCGTCGGACGAGAAGGGCGACGGCATGAGCAGCGCATGGACGTTCTCCGCGCCCAGCGCATCGACGGCGATGGCCGCGACGACGGCCGAGTCGATACCGCCCGAGAGGCCGATCGAGGCCTTCGTATAGCCGTTCTTGCGGAAGAAGTCGCGCAGGCCGCAGCGGGCGGCCTCGTAGATGAGGCGGGTGCGGTAGCTGCTCGACGTAGGTACCTCAACAGGCGCAGCCTTGGCCCGGGTATCGAAAATGCCGAAGTCCTCCTCGAAGTTCTTCAGCATCAGCACCGGTTCTCCCTGTTTGTTGAGCGCTCCCGACGTTCCGTCGTAGACGATCTCGGTCGATCCCCCGACCTGGTTCACGATGACCAGGTTCTTGCCTTCGACGAAGGCCAGGTTGCGGAGCATCTCGTAGCGGTAGATCATCGTACCCTTGCCGTAGCGGCGGGCATTGATCGAGATGATCGTCTCGACCGACTTGTCGAAGTCGTGTTCGCGGCTGAGGTCGTCGCCAACGATGATCGCGCACTTGTGGCCCTTGATCGTGGCATACTCGTAGCCCTTCGAGGGGACGAGGAAACCCATCTCGCGGCGGGCCGTGATGTATTTCTTGCCGACGTAACGCAACACCTTGCGGTCCTGGATGAGGGCGGCGGCGCTGATGGTTCCGGAGGAGGTCAGGATCGGCAGTCCGACGATGGCGGCAATGCCGTCGCAGCAGGATGCGATCTCCACCAGCGCATCTTCACAGAGTTCAAGAAAGGTGGTCTTGCGCAGCAGATCGAAGGCGGGCGTTCCGCTGACGGCCTGTTCGGCGAAAATCACCAGATCGGCACGTTGGGCCTTGGCCCGCTGGATGGCATCGATGATCTTCGAGGTGTTGCCGTCGATGTCTCCGATCGTGTAGTTCAGTTGCGCGATGGCTATTTTCATAGGGTGTGTGTTAGGTCGGTATGTTTATATAAACTGTGCAAAGTTAAGGATTATTTGGCAAAGTCGAAAAATTTTCGATGTTAATAAATTAACATCCGACCGAGGCCCGGAGGCACCGTCTCGGCAAACGAGAAGAGCCTCCGGGGGACTCCCGAAGGCTCTTGCATGCATGGTCCGACACAACCGCCGGCGTGCGGCGTTATTCCTGCTCCGCCTCGGGGTCGGCTACGAGGATACGTCCGCAATACTCGCAGACGATAATCTTCTTGCCCAGACGGATATCAGCCTGGCGCTGGGGCGGGATGCGGTTGAAGCAGCCGCCACAGGCATCGCGCTTGACCGTCACGACGGCCAGTCCGTTGCGGACGTTGCGGCGGATGCGCTCGTAGGCAGCCAGCAGGCGCTCATCGATCTTCTCCTTGGCCTGGGCCTCCTGCACGCCGTACTCCTCGACGAGCGGGGCGGTTTCGGCCTCGATGCCCTCGAGTTCGGCCTTCTTGGCCGTGAGGTCGGCCTCGCGCTCCTTCATCTGGTTCTCGGCCTCCTCGAGCTGGAGTTTCTTGGCCTTGATGCCCCCGGCATACTCCTTCAGGCGCTTCTCGGCCAGCTCGATCTCGAGCTCCTGATACTCGATCTCCTTGGAGATGGCATCGTACTCGCGGTTGTTGCGGACGTTGTTCTGCTGCTCCTTGTAGTTGCCGATCATGATCTTCGCCTGATCGACCTCGCGCTTGCGCTGCTTGGTCAGCGAGTTCAGCTCCTCGATCTCGGCGTTGATGTGCTCGATGCGGGTCTTCATCCCGGCCATCTCATCCTCGAGATCCTGCACCTCGAGAGGCAGTTCACCTTTGACCTTGTTGATTCCGTCGATCTTGCTGTCGATCTTCTGCAGCTCGTAGAGCGCAAGGATCTTCTCCTGCATCGAGTAATCCACGTCGGCCGTCTTCTTCTGTGTTGCCATATTGTGTTTTTAGAGTTTAGACTTAAACCAGATAATTCACCGGATTGCGAGAGCATTCACTCTTGCGAACCGCAAAGGTACATAAATTTTTCGACAAAATATCAAATAACAGCCGAATTGCGCAATATTCGCTCTCAAAATGGCCTATATCGGCCACGGTGAGGGCCTTATCGGGTGTCATGAAGTCGTTGTACTTGAGGTCGGCGGTGATGTAGAGCCCGGCGCCGGCGCGGCGGGCGTCGCCGATGAGCGAGGCTCCGGCCCCGGTGCAGAGGGCGACGCGGACAACCCGCTCGGCGGCGATGTCGCTGTGGCGGATGACCCGCACCGAGAGGCGTTCGCGGACCCGCTGCAGGAAATCGACCGTCCGGACCGGCTCGGGCAGGTCCCCGACGACGCCGAAGCCCACCCCCTCCTCGGCCGAGGGCTGCAGCAGCTGCAGGCTGCCGATGCCGAGCATGTCGGCCAAATACCAGCTCATGCCGCCCGGAGCGCTGTCGAGGTTGGTGTGGCAGGCGTAGAGGGCGATTCCGCGCCGGATGGCCCGCTCGACACAGCGCTGCACGGCGTCGGCCGAATTGAAGCGCTTGAGCGGATGGAAGACGATCGGATGGTGTGTGATGACCAGGTCGCAGCCCAGCCGTTCAGCCTCGTCGAGCACCTCCTCCGTGACATCGACGGCCAGCAATGCGGCATGCACCTCGTCGTCCTCTCGGCCGACGACAAGTCCCGCATTGTCATAGGACTCCTGCCAGCGAAGCGGGGCAAAGGTTTCGATAACCGAGGTTACATCTTTGATTTTCATAGTCATATGGTTTCAGGTCGGGGTTTTCGGTGCGCCGTCAGAAGAGCGACTGTTCGTAGAAGGCGAACAACTCCTTGTGCTCGACCTCCTCCTTCTTGCGGCGAGGCTTGCGCGAGGCGCGGCGGGGTTGCCCCGGGGCATCCGACGGCGCCTCCTCCAAAGGCTGTCCCGTCGCCTCGTCGATCCGCACGACGGCCTTGCGCCCACGTTTGCGGGAAGCCGGCACGGCCTGCACCTCGGAGGCCGTTTCGGTCTCCGGTTCGGCGGCAGTCACAACCTGCGGTCCGGGAGCAGCCTCCGGAGCCGGTCCGGAAAGGGATTCGACAACCTGCACGGAAGCCATTTCGGCCTCCGGGCCGGCGGCAACCTCCGGGGCCGGTTCGGAAAGGGGTTCGGCAACCTGCGCGGAAGCCGTTTGGGCCTCCGGGCCAGCAGCAGATTCAGCCTCCGGTTCGGCGGCAGTCACAACCTGCGGTCCGGGAGCAGCCTCCGGGAGCGGACTGGCGGCGGGTCGAGCCTCGGATTCGGCGGCAACATCCGGTTCGGGAGCGGTCCCGGCCGGCAGCACAGTCCCGGCAGCACCCCCGTCGGCCGGCACACGGGTCCCGACCGGCAGGCCGGAGTCGGCGGCCGTATCCGCCGCGTCGGCGTCCGCCAGCACGGACTCCCCGTCCCCCTTGAGCTCCTCGCGGACCTCGACCAGCAGGGCACGGATCCGCTGCAGCCGCTCCATCAGTTCGACGTCGCGGCTCACCCCCTTGCCGGCGCGCTGTCCGCGCATCGCACGCTTGGCACCCTCCAACGTCATGCCGCACTCCTTGACCAGGTGGTAGATCTGCTTGAGGTGCTCCACGTCCTGCGGCGTAAAGAGCCGGTTGCCCTTCTTGTTGCGCTTGGGCCGCAGGATGGGGAACTGCGACTCCCAGTGGCGGAGCAGCGACTGATTGACGTCGAACATCTCGGCCACCTCGCCCATCGAATAGTATAATTTCTCGCTCATAACGCTAAACTTCCTTTCCCTTGATTCGGATACTCTCTCTTTGCGGTCCTGCCCTGCAGCACCCTGCCGCGGCGTCCCGTAACTGCCGCGTTCACTCCTGCCGGAGGATCCGCAGCGAATTGGGGTACATGTTGTTCACCCGCGCACCGATCCGCTTGGCGAAGCCCAGGGCCCGTCCGCGCGCCGTCACGAGGTTCACCCCCTCGGCCAGCGCCCCGGCCGCCACCTCCTGACGCCGCAGGTAGCGCAGCGCCTGCTCGTCGTCGAGCCCGGCAACCGGAACGGCCCCGCGTTCCAGGCCGTCGAAGAAGGCCAGGGCCGGATCGGGTTTCAGCCGTCCCTTGAAGAGCTGTCCCAGTGCCACGCCCGAGCAGATCACGGGCAGCGCCTCCGAGAGCGTCTTCACCGCCTCGGCCTGCTCCCCGTACCAGGCGTAACCGGTGCCGGCAACCGTGCCGAAGACCATGCGGTCCGGCTCGCGGACCCAGCGCCGCAGCTCGCCCGCCGACGCCCGGTCGGCCGGAGCGACCATCGACCGGCGCCCCTTCGGAAGGCGCTGCCGACCCGGAGCGTCGGGCGCCTTGCGTGCCACGGCGGCGAAGAATCCCTCGCCCACGGTCCGGTGGGGGAAGAAACGGAACGTACGGAACGGGCCGACCTCCCCCTCGACAATACCCCACGCGGGGTCCACATCCACCGGATAGGGAGCAGCTACTTCGTCACCGGCCCAGGCGAGCATCCGCTCGAGCGAACCTTCGTCCTCGTCGCGGTTGAACGTACAGGTACTGTAGATCAGCGTACCGCCCGGACGCAGCGCCCGCCACGCCTCGCGCAGGATATTGTCCTGCCGCGCGGCGCACTGCCGCACGTTGTTCTCGCTCCACTCCCCGCGCGCAGCGGGATCCTTGCGGAACATGCCCTCGCCCGAGCAGGGGGCATCGACGGCCACCACGTCGAACCACGCCTCGCAGTCGCAGACCGCATGCGGCTCACACGTCGTAACCACCACGTTGCCCGTACCCCACTTGCGCACGTTGTCGGCCAGCACGGAGGCACGGCGGCGGTCGATCTCGTTGGCGACGACCAGTCCCCCGCGCCCGACAAGCGAGGCGTAGAGGGTCGTCTTGCCGCCCGGGGCCGCACAGAGGTCGAGGATCCTCGCCCCGGAGGTCGGGCCCCCCTGCAGCAGACAGCCCACGAACTGCGAGGCCGCCTCCTGCACGTAGTAGGCTCCGGCATGGAAGTCGCTGTCGAAGGTGAACGACGGGCGGCCCGCAAGCAGGAAGCCGTCGGCGCACCACGGAACGCGGCCGGCGGCCGTGAGCATCGGAAGCACCTCCGACACCCGTGCGGGCTGCTCCCCGCGAAGTCCCTCCGCCTTGGCGGGGTTCACACGGATGCTGACGCACGCCTCGCCGTCGAGGGCGCGGCAGAGGGCCTCGCCCTCCGTCGTCCCGAGGTCGCGAAGGATCCGCTCGACGAATGTCCGGGGCAGCTCCATCTCCGTCATTTTGCCGTTGCGCGCAGCGCATCGAGGCGTGCGCAGATCTTCTCCAGCACGGCGGGGTCCGAGACGAAATCCTCGTGGTCCTTGTCAATGACAAGCACTTCGCCGTCGTAGAGGTTGTCGATCCAGTGGTTGTACTTGTCGTTCAGCCGCCCGAGGTAGGCCTCGTCGATGTTCATCTCGTACTCGCGGCCCCGCTTGCGGATCTGCGAAATGAGCGTCGGAACGCTTGCCTTGAGGTAGATCAGCAGGTCGGGTTTCGGGATGAGCGCCGTCACCAGGTGGAAGATCTTCATGTAGGTCTCGATGTCGCGCGTGGCCATCAGTCCCATCTCATGCAGGTTCTCGGCGAAGATGTGGGCGTCCTCGTAGATCGTGCGGTCCTGAATGATGTCCCCGCGCCCGGTCTCCGAGAGCATGTCCATCGTCTGCTGGATGCGGCTCCCGAGGAACGAGATCTGGAGGTTGAACGACCAGCGGTTCATGTCCTCGTAGAAGTCGCCGATGTAGGGGTTGTTGCTCTCCTCGAGGTAGGAGCGGGCATCGTAACGCTCCGTCAGCATCTGCGTGAGCGTCGTCTTTCCGCTGCCGATATTTCCGGCTATGGCTATATACATATCTCTTATTGTTTTTCGTCTCCTTGTTCCGTTATCCGTCCGGACCGGGCGCCCGCACGGATCAGCACGCCGTCCCTTCGCCCGCGGCCTCCGCCTCACGGCCGAAGGCGAGCACGTCCTCGATGACTCGGCGGTCGTTCATCAGCCGCGGCACCTTGTTCTTGCCGCGCGCCCGCATCCAGCGCAGGAAGTAGCCCCGGCCGACGGTGTGGATCCGCTGCCGCTCGAGCGTCGTGCGGCGCTTGGCGTCGTAGTCCGAATTGACCCGCCGCAGCGCCTCGTCGAGCGCCCCGGCGAAGCGTTCCGGATCGGCGGGTTCACGTTCGAACTCCACGACCCACTCGTGGGCGCCCCGCTCGCGCAGGGACATGTAGCACGGGGCCACGGTGTACTCGGCCACCACGGCGCCCGTCTTCGAGCAGGCGTCAAGCAGGGCCCGGTCGGCGTTATCGACGATCAGCTCCTCGCCGAAGACGTTGATGTACTGCCGCGTACGGCCCGCAAAGCGGATGCGGTAGGGCGCCGTCGAGGTGAACTCGACCGTATCGCCGATCTCATAGCGCCACAGGCCGTTGATCGAGGTGATGAGCATCGCGTAGACCCGGCCGCACTCGACCCCCTCGAGGGGTACGATGTTGTTTCCCTCACGGAATTCGTAGAAAGTCCCGTAGTCGAGCATCAGCAGCATGTCGTCGCGCGCCGGGTCGTCGGCCAGGGCAAAGAAGCCCTCCGAGGCGTTGTAGGTCTCCATGTAGACGAAGTCGTCCGAGGGCAGCAGCTCACGGAACGACTGCCGGTAGGGCGTGAACTCCACACCTCCGTGGGCGAACATCTCGAGCTGCGGCCACACCTCAAGCAGGTTCTGCCGCCCGGTGTACTCGAGCACGCGGCGCATCAGCGCCAGGTTCCACGACGGAACGCCAGCAAAGGCCGTGATCGGCTCACCGACGCACTCACGACAAATAGCCTCGCATTTGGCGTAGAAGTCGGGAATGATGGCCGTCTCGATGCGCGGGGCACGGAACCAGCCGCTCCAGAAGGTCGTCTCGTGGATCAGCAGCGCCGAGAGGTCGCCGACCAGGTTGTGCCCCTCCTGCGTACAGGAGCCTCCCAGCGTCAGGGTCTTGCCCTCGAAGGCCCGCGTCTTCGGGTGCGCCGCCGCATAGAGCGTCGCCACGTCGCGCATGCCCAGCGTGTGGTTCCACCAGAGCGAGTCGCGCGTCACGGGGATGTACTTGCTGCGGTCGGAGGTGGTGCCCGACGAGCGGGCGAAGAGCGTCACGCGCCCGGGCGAGGTTACGCTGCGAATGCCCTCGAGCATCCGCTCGACATAGGGTTTGAACGTGTCGTAGTCGAAGGTCTCCACCTGCGCCTGAAACTGCTCCACGGAATGGATGTGGCGCAGGTCGAAGCGATCGCCAAACTCGGTCATCCGCCCCCGGCGCAGCAGGTAGCGGAACATGCGCTCCTGCGTCTCGATCGGATGGCGGCGGAAGCGGTCGATGGCCCGGGCCCGGCGTGAAAACCACGCCTTGAGAATCGTATTTCGCAAAGACATCGTATCGTCTCGTTATATGAACCCGCACGCCGCACACAACCGGCCCCGTTGCGGAGCCATGCGAAGGTCGGCGACCCGGGTATGAACTGTCAGTTAAAATAATAGCCCACCTTGCCGACGGACCCCGGCATGGCGAAAAGCACCACGCGGTCGTAAGGGTTGCACTGCGTGTCGTCTACGGCAATGAAGACCTTGTCGCCCCGGACGACGCCCCCGACAATCGTATCGGCCGGAAGCCCCAGATCACGGATCCGCGTCTTCGTGGCCGGGGAGTTCGGCTTGACGATGAACTCCAGCACCTCGGCGTCGCTGCCCGTCAGGCACTTGATCGCCTGCACGTCGGTGGACATCGTGAAGCGGAAGATGTTCGACGCAGTGACCAGTTTCTTGTTGATGATCGTGTCGATGCCGATCGATTCGGCCAGGTTGATGTAGTTGAGGTTCTCCACCTCGGCGATCACCTTCTTGACGCCCATGCGCTTGGCCAGCATTGCCGCGAGGATGTTCGTCTCACTGCGCCCGGTCACCGCCACAAAAGCGTCCATGTTCGACAGCCCCTCCTCCATCATCGCCTCCGTATTGCGGCCGTCCTCGTTGATGATCAGCGTCTTGTCGAGCATCTCGGCCAGGCGGTAGGCTTTCTCGGCATTGTAGTCCACCAGCTTGATGTTGATCTCCTCCTGCAGCTCCGTGGCGATGCGGATGCCGATGCGCGAACCGCCCAGAATCATCATGTTGCGGATCTCGATGTTCGAGCGGCCCGAGAACTCCATGACCCGGTGCACGGCGTCCTGCCGCGCGATGACGTAGATCACGTCGCCCTCCATGTAGCGCTCGCCCACCCGCGGGATGATCGTCTCGCCGCCCCGCGTGATGGCTACCGTGCGGTAGCTCAGCGACTCCTGCTCCTCGTCGAAGCCCGTCAGCGGCTCGCCCACCAGCGGCGAGGCCGGCTCGAGGCGGAAGACCGCCAGCGAGAGCTTGCCGCTCGAGAAATCGACATACTCGGTCGTCGAGGTATGGCCCAGGAGGTTGATCACCTCGCGGGCTGCAACCTTCTCGGGATAGAACAGGTAGTCGATGCCCATGTCGATGAACATCTCCTTGTTGTCGGGTTCGAGGTATTCGTTGTTGTCGATCCGCGCGATCGACTTCTTCGCCCCGAGGCGCTTGGCCAGCGTGGCCGAGACGATGTTGGCATTCTCCTCGTGGTTTACGGCGATGAACAGGTCGCACTTGCGGACCGCAGCGCGGCGCAGCACGGCGAAGGTCGTCGAGTCGCCCTCGACCGAGATGACGTCGGCCAGGCTCGCGACCTCGGCCAGGGCCTTCGGATCGCTGTCCACGATGGTGATCTCATGGCCGTTGCCGCTCAGCATGCGGGCCAGATGGCTTCCCATCTCGCCGGCTCCCGCAATGACGATTTTCATGGCTAATCCGCGTTTTTCGTAACTTCCAAATCGATATTCGAAACCCGGGCGGAACCTCTCAGGAAACACCCGGGCACTTTTTTGCATTTTATCCTACAAATATATATATTTGCCGCCGAACCCCCAAATTTCGGGACAAAAATTCATTTTCCATGCCAAACTGGTTGATCGTCGTACTGTGCGCCGTGGCAGCCGTGGGACTCTTCGTCCTCGGAATGTCGCTCACGCTGATGATTAAGGGACACCATATCGATTCAGAGATCTCGACGAACAAGAACATGCAGCGCCTGGGCATCAAGTGTGCCGTGCAGGAGACCCGCGAAGCCGACGGACACGCCGACTGCTCCGACTCGGGGAAGACCCTGCCGGGGTGCTCGGGCAACTGCGGTGCCTGCGACATCGAACACAAGTAGCCGCGCGGAGCATTCCTGCCACCGCGCACGGGCAAAAAGATTCTGGCCGCGGGAATCCGCAGCCGGAAAGATCACAGCACTACAGGGAATCAGTACACAGGCGCCGGGGCACACATCGGCGTCACAGCGCCGGGCAGAACTTCGACCGGCAGACAAACCACGGATTGTGGAGGTCCTCCTCGTTGTACTTCAACTCACCGCCGTCGGGCAGCGAATGGGTCTCGCCGCCAGCCTCCCGCAGGATCAGCTCACCGGCGGCCGTATCCCATTCGAAGGTATGCGTCGTCCGCACGTAGTAGTCCACGCGCCCCTCGGCCAACATGCAGAACTTGTAGGAACTGCCCTGCTCGATGACCTCCAGATCGGGATGTGCGGCCCGCAGGCGGGCAATGTGCTCGTGGGTCTCGGGGGTTTGGTGCGAACGAGAAACGGCCACCCGCAGGTGGTCGTGATGAGCCGCAGAAGGCAGCGGAAGCGGGGTCCAGCCGGTCACGATCTCGTCGTAGGTATAGGAGGCATCGGCCGACGGGAAGACCCCCTCCTTGAGGTAGGAACCCGAATCGCGGCCCGCCACATAAATCTTCCCGAAATAGGGCACATAGACCACGGCCCCCATGCAGACGTTGTTCTCCATGAGCGCGATGTTTACCGTAAATTCGTTGTTGCCCTTGATAAACTCGACCGTTCCGTCGAGCGGATCTACGAGCCAGTAGAGCTCCCAGTTGCGGCGCTCGTCGTAACGCATTTCGCGCCCCTCCTCCGAAAGAATCGGGATGCGCGTCGGGCCGAGGTATTCGCGGATTGTCTTGTGGGCCAGACGGTCCGCTATCGTGATCGGCGTATGGTCCGTTTTGAGGCTGATGTCGTAATCGTCGCGGTTCTTGTATACACCCATGATCGCCGCCCCGGCCCGGACCGCCGCATTGAAGAGCGGAGGCAACAGATACATGCGCACCTTATCATTTATCATCGTAGCCCGTGTTTGAAGTTTCGGAATCTGCTTTTCCATCGTAAAGGTAGCAAGAATTTATCATATAAACGAACGATCACCCCCACATATTTTGCTCCCTGCCGTTTCGGAACAACCTCGGAGGAGAAAAGGACAACCCCGCAAGGGCGCCCCCGCCCGGCCGCCCAAAACCGTGCCAAAAGGCCCGAACCGATTTTTTTTGTGCTTTCCCCTTGCAGTTCCGCGAATTATCCCTATATTTGCACTCCGAATTATGTTTCAACACATAACCATCGATTTTAATGTACGTTATAGTAGAGATCGCAGGTCAGCAGTTCAAGGCTGAAAAAGGTCGGAAACTTTATGTTCACCGTCTTCAGGGCGAAGAGAATTCGTCCGTAAGTTTCGACAAAGTCCTGCTCACAGACAACGACGGTCAGGTTAAAGTCGGCGCACCTGTAGTAGAAGGCGCCGCAGTAAAGTGCAAGATCCTGAAGCATCTGAAGGATGACAAGGTTCTGGTGTTCAAGAAGAAGCGTCGCACCGGCTATCAGAAGTGCAACGGCCACCGCCAGTATCTGACGCAGATTCTCGTCGAGGAAATCGTTGCATAAACCTTTAAAACGCAAGTAACATGGCACACAAGAAAGGTGTAGGTAGTTCGAAGAACGGCCGTGAGTCGGAAAGCAAGCGACTCGGCATCAAATTGTTCGGCGGCCAGTTCGCAAAGGCGGGCAACATCATCGTCCGTCAGCGCGGCACGGTCCACAACGCCGGTGAAAACGTCGGCATGGGCAAGGATCACACCCTCTTCGCACTCGTAGACGGAACCGTAGAGTTCTGCAAGAAGGGCGAGGGCAAATCCTACGTCAGCGTTACCCCGCTGAGCGAGTAGTTTCCCGAGGGGGGGGGCGTAATGCGGTTCACAAGGGCTCGCGGAAAGATGATCCGGAATCGAAAAATCTTTCAGGCAAAAATACAACCCCGCAACGGAATCAGATACGGAAAACGGCTTCCAGATACGGAAGCCGTTTCTGTTTTCCCCCGGATCCACCAGGGAGGGGGGGGGTATCCCGTAGGCGGACATAACGCCGGCAGCACGGCAGATCTGCAGCGAGGGTCGGAAAAACGGGTGAACCGAAAAAAAAATGCGACAGGATCCGGAAGCCCCCTACCCTCCGAGGCCTCTACCCGACTCTACCCAACTCTACCCGACTCTACCCGACTCTACCCGACTCTACCCGACTCTACCCTGTTCCCATCCTGCCCACAATAAACAGAAGGCCCGGTCGCGGAAACGACCGGGCCTCTTTAGAACAGACCGCGCAACTACTCCTGGGCAGCAACAGGCTCCTCGGTAGCAGAAGCCGACTCGCACGAAGTGCAATCGGTGCACTCACCGGCAGGCTCTGCACATGCCGCAGGCTCTACAGCGGCAGCAGGTTCAACAGCCGACTCGCCGGCAGATTCAAGCGTAACGGCATGGAACTCGGCCAGCAGCGTCTGGTCGTCGTAGAACTTCAGCGTCGTACCGCTGATCTCGTAGCGATCCACCTCGTCGAGCATCTGGACGAAGGCATTCTCGAACTCCATATCGGGGCATGCCATCCGCGTCATGCCGAGCAGACCGAGCTCCAGCTTACCTTCGCCGGCCTCATACTTGCCGAAGAAGCGATTGCAGTTCGTACGGCCGGCAACCATCGTATCGGCCGCATTGAACACAAGGGTGAAGGCATCGGACTCACCGTCGATCGCCGTGGCGGGGATCCCCTCCATCTTCGAAAGTTTCCACGTCGTTCCTTCGAGCGTGGCGTCAGCGGCACCGCCGCAGCAGGCCGTCATTGCAGCCAAAGCAAGGGCTGCCACAAAAAGCATTTTCATAAGACAACTTATTTTTAAGTCTTTCATTTTCCCGTTCGGTGCGGAAAACCTCCGCATCGGACCCCTTCTGGAATCCGGGGCACAAAAGTAGATAAAGAATCGGTCATAAGCAAGAAAAATCGCATCGCAAACAGGCACGAAAATCCCCTGCAATCCGTATACCGGAAATCGGAGCGGAGGACGGTTTCCCAGCAGGCACAACTGCCAAAGAACAGGCTCCGAAGAAACCGGACGGACGACTGACCGAACTGTACGCCCCCCTGAAAAAAAGGGTGATCAGCCCGAGAGGAATTCGGTACGAAGAACAGCCGCAACAGGAGGGCGAAGCAACGCGGCAGGCAACAAGAACAACAAAAGAGCCGCGACCCTCGGAAGGATCACGGCTCTCACACCTATATTATACGGTTCGACAGCGGAATCAATACTCCATCTTCGAACGGCGCACGTAGCCATTGTAGCGCCACTTGGCGTTCTCCTCGGCAGCGGCGAAGAGTTCGTCGGCCTCGGTCGGGAAGGACTTCTGGAGCGACGTGTAGCGGACCTCCTTCATCAGGAACTCGCGGAACTTCGTCCAGTCGGGCTCCTTCGAGTCGAGCACGAACGGGTTCTTGCCCTGCTCCTCCAGCTCGGGGTTGTAGTGCCACAGGTGCCAGTAGCCGCAGGCTACGGCCTCCTTGCCGACGGTCTGCGTACGCGCCATGCCGCCCTTGATACCGTGGTTGATACACGGAGCGTAGGCGATGATGAGCGACGGACCGGGATAGGCCTCGGCCTCCTTCAGCACGTTGAAGAGCTGCTGCTGCGAAGCTCCGATCGAAACCTGGGCCACATAGACATAGCCGTAGGTCATGGCCATGGCGCCGAGGTCCTTCTTGCGGATGCGCTTGCCGCTCGATGCGAACTTGGCAACGGCACCCACCGGCGTAGCCTTCGACGACTGGCCGCCCGTGTTCGAGTAGACCTCCGTGTCGATGACCAGGATGTTCACGTCCTGACCCGAAGCCAGCACGTGGTCCACACCGCCGTAGCCGATGTCGTAGCCCCAGCCGTCACCGCCGATGATCCACTGCGACTTCTTGACGAGCCAGTCCTTATGCTCGAGGATCTGGCGGCAGTAGTCGCAGCCGCAGGCCTCCATGAGCGGGACAAGGCGCGCCGTCACCTCGGCCGAACGGGCCGACGATCCGCGGTTGGCGATCCACTCCTTCATGACGCCCTTGAGCTCCTCGGAGCACTTGGTGCACGAAGCGATGGCAGCCTCCATCAGCGCCTGGATGCGGTCGCGGAGCTTCTCGATACCGATGTGCATACCCAGACCGAACTCGGCGTTGTCCTCGAAAAGCGAGTTGGCCCAGGCAGGACCCTGACCCTTCTCGTTGGTGCAGTAGGGCGTCGAGGGGGCCGAACCCGAATAGATCGACGTACAGCCCGTAGCGTTGGCAACCATCATCTTGTCGCCGAAGAGCTGCGTGATGGCCTTGATGTAGGGCGTCTCGCCGCAACCGGCGCAGGCTCCCGAGAACTCGAACAGCGGCTGGGCGAACTGGAGGTTCTTGACCGACTTGGTCTTGTCCACAACCTGCTTGTAGCCGATCTTCGAGGTAGCGTAGTCCCAGTTCTTCTGCTGCGGGAGCTGCTCCTCGAGCGGCCGCATGACCAGAGCCTTCTGCTTGGCCGGGCAGACATCGACGCAGTTGCCGCAGCCCGTACAGTCGAGCGGCGAGATCTGCACGCGGAACTTGTACTCCTTGGTCTCGCCCAGGCCCTGCTTCCAATCCATGCCCGATGCGGCGGCCTCCTCCTCGGTGGCCAGGAACGGACGGATTGCAGCGTGGGGGCAGACGTACGAGCACTGGTTGCACTGGATACAGTTGGCGATCTGCCACTCGGGAACGTTCACGGCGATGCCGCGCTTCTCGTAGGCGGCCGTGCCGTTGTCCCACGTGCCGTCCTCACGGCCGTTGAAGGCAGAAACGGGCAGCTGGTCGCCCTTCAGTCCGTTGATCGGCTCGACGATCTTGCGGACGAACTCCGGATAGGAGGCATTCGACGCATGCTCGAAGCCGCGATCCTCGATCTGCGCCCACTCGGCGGGCACCTCGACCTTCTCGACGGCATTGCCGCCGGCATCGACCGCAGCGTAGTTCATGTTCACGATATCCTCGCCCTTCTTGCCGTAGGACTTCAGGATGGCGTGCTTCATCTCCTCGACGGCCTTCTCGAACGGAATGACATTGGCGATCTTGAAGAAGGCCGACTGCATGATCGTATTCGTACGCGAACCGAGACCCAGTTCGGCGGCGATCTTCGTGGCGTTGATGATGTAGAAATTGATGTGGTTCTTCGCCAGGTAGGCCTTCATGTGGTCGGGCAGCGTGGCGCAGGTCGTCTCGACGTCGTGCACCGAGTTCAGCAGGAACGAGCCGCCCGGCTTGAGGCCCTTCAGCACGTCGTACTTATCGACATACGACGGCACGTGGCAGGCCACGAAATCGGGCGTCGTGACCAGGTAGGGCGAGGTGATCGGCAGGTCGCCGAAGCGCAGGTGCGACGAGGTGTAGCCGCCCGACTTCTTCGAGTCGTAGGAGAAGTAGGCCTGGCAGTACTTGTTCGTCGAACCGCCGATGATCTTGATCGAGTTCTTGTTGGCACCTACCGTACCGTCGGCGCCCAGTCCGAAGAAGAGGGCCTCGAACGTACCGGGCTTTGCCAGCGAAATCTCCTCGCCGACGGGAAGCGACAGGTTCGTGACGTCGTCGGTGATGCCCACCGTGAAGTGCTCCTTCGGGGCCTCGGCGGCCAGATTCTCGAAGACGGCCAGGATCTGGGCCGGAGTCGTGTCCTTCGACGAGAGGCCGTAGCGGCCGCCGATGATCATCGGCTGGATCGACTTGCCGTAGAACATCGACTTCACGTCGAGGTAGAGCGGTTCGCCCTCGGCGCCCGGCTCCTTCGTGCGGTCGAGCACGCAGACACGCTTGACGCTCTTGGGCAGCACGTCGAAGAAGTACTTTTCCGAGAAGGGACGGTAGAGGTGCACGGTCACCAGACCCACCTTGCGGCCCTGCTTGCGCAGGTAGTCGATCGTCTCCTTGATGGTCTCCGTAACGGAGCCCATGGCGATGAGGATCTCCTCGGCCTCGGGATCGCCGTAGTAGACGAAGGGTTTGTACTCGCGGCCGGTGATCTTCGAGATCTCGCGCATCGTATCGGCCACCATGTCGGGAACGGCATTGTAGAACTTGTTGGCAGCCTCACGCGTCTGGAAGTAGATGTCGGGATTCTGGGCCGTACCGCGCGTCACGGGGTGCTCGGGGTTCAGGGCACGGGCGCGGAAGGCCTTCAGGGCGTCGCGGTCGAGCAGCGACGTGAGCGAAGCCTCGTCGATGAGCTCGATCTTCTGGATCTCGTGCGAGGTGCGGAAGCCGTCGAAGAAGTGCAGGAACGGCACGCGGGCCTTCAGGGCCACCAGGTGTGCGACACCCGCGAGGTCCATCACCTCCTGTACGGATGACGTGGCCAGCATGGCGAAGCCCGTCTGGCGGGTGGCCATGACGTCCTGGTGGTCGCCGAAGATCGACAGCGACTGTGCAGCCAGGGCACGGGCCGAAACGTGGAAGACGCCCGGGAGCAGCTCACCCGAGATCTTGTACATATTCGGAATCATCAGCAGCAGACCCTGCGACGCGGTGAACGTCGAGGTGAGTGCGCCGCTCTGCAGCGATCCGTGAACGGCACCCGCCGCTCCGGCCTCGGACTGCATCTCGACAACCTTCACCGTTTCGCCGAAGATGTTCTTGCGCCCCTGCGCCGCCCACTCGTCCACGAGTTCGGCCATCGTCGATGACGGCGTGATGGGATAGATCGCGGCGACCTCCGAGAACATGTAAGCCACGTGAGCCGCTGCATAGTTACCATCACAAGTGATGAATTTCTTTTCTGCCATTGTTTTGAATTTTAGGTAATATTTCGTGTGTTTCCGAGTCATTGCGACTGTCGTCCGCACGGGACGGCGCTGCAAAGATAAAAATTTCGCAGCAAAAAACAGCCCCATTTTCCGGCAAATAATCGGCCGAAGGGTCACTTTTCGGTGTTATCCGAATAACACTCGGTCTGTTATTCGGATAACAGCAAACACACGCAGGATCAACGAGTTGAAAATAAGGGTCTGGGGCAATCCGCGGCAGCCCGCGGAGCTTCCGACGCACTTCGGCACGCCGTTGGCACCGATGCGGGGAAAATGTGCGGCACGGCACGGGCGTCCGATCCGTATCCACACATTTTTTCCTAACTTTGCCCCATGATCGCATACCGCAAACAAACGCTCGCAAACGGACTGACGGTCGTCGTCAATCGCGACCGGACGTCGAAACTGGCCGCCGTGAACCTGCTCTACAAGGTCGGGGCGCGCAACGAGAACCCCTCCCGCACGGGGTTCGCACACCTGTTCGAACACCTGATGTTCCGCGGGACGCGCGAGGTCCCGAATTTCGACCTGCCCGTACAGATGGCCTCGGGCGACAACAACGCCTTCACGAACAACGACTACACGGATTTCTACATCACCCTGCCGAAGGACAATATCGAGACGGCCCTCTGGCTCGAGAGCGACCGCATGGAGGGGCTGGAGATCACACCCGAAAAACTCGACACGGAGAAACGCGTGGTGGTCGAGGAGTTCCGGCAGCGCTACCTCAACCAGCCCTACGGCGACCAGACGATGCTGCTCCGGGCACTGGCCTACAAGGTGCACCCCTACCGCTGGGCAGCCATCGGACTGGAGACCGGCCACATCGAGGGCGCTTCGCTCGACGACGTGGAGGCGTTCTACCGCACGCACTACCACCCCTCGAACGCCATCCTCTCGATCTCGGCCGACCTCGACGAGGAGCGGATGTTCGACCTGGCCGCCAAGTGGTTCGAACCGCTGGCGGATACGCCGCACACCGCCGCACCCGTCCCGCAGGAGCCCGCGCAGACCGCCGCGCGGCGCGAGGAGGTCGAACGCGACGTGCCGGCAACGACCGTGACGGTGGCCTGCCACATGTGCGCCCGCACCGAACCCGACTTCTACACGGCCGACCTGGTATCGGACCTGCTGGCCGGGGGCGACTCGGGGCGGCTCTACCGCCACCTGGTCAAGGAGCGCCGTCTGCTGTCGAGCGTCAATGCCTACATCACGGGCGACGTCGATCCGGGGCTCTTCGTCTTCACCGGGCAGCTGCTCCCGGGCGTCACGCCCGAGGAGGCCGAGGAGGCTTTCCGCGGGGAGATCCGCACCCTGCAGAACGGTACCCCCTCGCCCTACGAGATCGAGAAGGTGAAGAACAAGTTCGAGGCCAACACGCTCTTCGGCGAGTTGAACGTGATGAACAAGGCGATGAACCTCGGCTACTACGAGATGCTCGGCGACCTGCGGCTCATCAATGCCGAAGTGGAACGCTACCGCGACGTCGATGCGGAGCGCATCCGCTCGTTCAGCCAGCGCGTTTTCCGCGAGGAGAACGCGTCCACACTCATTTACAAAGCCAGGAAATGACACGACAACCACAGATCACCCCCTCGGAAATCGAGGTACAACAGGCCACGCGGACGGTGCTGCCGAACGGTGTGGCGCTCTACACGCTCCCGGCCGACGAGTTCGAGGTGCTGCGCATCTCGTTCGTCTTCCGTGCCGGATCCTCCGTGCAGCAGGTCCCCTTTTCGGCCTCGGCGGCAGCCAACCTCCTTGCCGAAGGGTCGGAGGCGATGACCGCGGCAGAGATCGCCGAACAGCTCGACTACCACGGCTCGTGGTACGACGTCAATATCGACCGCGACTACGCCTACATCAATTTCGCCACCCTCTCGAAATTCTTCGCCGAGACGCTCGCCGTGGCCGAAGAGCTGCTGCTCCGCCCGACCTTTCCCGAGGAGGAGCTGCGCACCTATGCCGCCAAGCGCAAACAGCGGCTGGCCATCGACCGCACGAAGGTCGATATCGAGGCCCGCGAGGCGTTCGCCCGGGCGATGTTCGGGCCGCAGCATCCCTACGGCATCTCGTCGGACGAGGCGGCCTACGACCGGCTGACACGCGCGGACGTCGCAGAGTTCTACCGCCGCTGCTACACGGCCGAAAACTGTTTCGTCGTCTGCAGCGGGCGCATAGGCGACAGGGAACTGCAGGCCGTTGCGGCGCTGGCCGGGCGCATTCCCCGGGGCGGGCAGCGGGCGGAGGGATGCTTCCCGGAGCCGGTGACCACCCGCACGGCATTCGTCAGCCATCCCGGAGCCGTGCAGTCGTCGATCCGCATCGGGCGGCTGCTCTTCCCGCGCCAGCACCCCGACTTCGTCGGCATGCAGGTTGTGGCCACGGCACTCGGCGGATACTTCGGGTCGCGCCTGATGCAGAATCTCCGCGAACGCAACGGATACACCTACGGTGTGGTGGCCGCGATGGTCAATTTCGAACGGGCGGGGTACTTCGCCGTGGCCACGCAGGTCGGGACCGACGTGGCACGCGACGCCCTGCGCGAGATCCGCGCCGAGATCGAGCGGCTGCGCACGGAGCCGATGCCCGGGGAGGAACTCGAACTGGTGAAGAACATGATGACGGGCGAGATGATGCGCATCCTCGACGGGCCGTTCGGGATTGCCGACGTGACAATCGAGAACATCCTCTGCGGCACCGACAACGGGATCATCGCCGAGAATATCCGACGGATACGGAACACGACGCCGGACGACGTGAAGCGTCTGGCCCACAAATACCTGAGCGGCGAAGAGCTGGTGACGGTCGTGGCCGGAGCCGAGAATCCCGGGATCTGAGGTTCCCGGGCGCGAAGGGAAGAGACGGAAAGAGAGGGGCGCCCGCGCACACGGCGGATCAACCGCGGTGTTCGTCCACCCAGCAGGTCAGCTCCACGAAATCGGCGACCGAGAGCTGCTCGGCACGCCGCGTAAAGAAGGGGTGCTCGGCCCCGCCGAAGTCGCCGAAGGCCGACTTGAGCGAATTGCGGATCATCTTGCGGCGCTGGCCGAACGAAGCCTTCACCACGCGGATGAACAACGCCTCGTCGCAGCCGAGGTGCTGCGTGGCGTTGCGGCGCAGGCGGATGACAGCGCTCTTGACCTTCGGAGGCGGGTTGAAGACCGTCTCATTGACCGTGAAGAGATACTCGATGTCGTACCACGCCTGCAGCAGCACCGAAAGAATGCCGTACTCCTTCGATCCGGGCGGCTCGGCAAGACGCACGGCGACCTCCCGCTGGATCATGCCGACGCACTCGGGCACCAGGTCGCGGTTCTCCAGCACCTTGAAGAAGATCTGCGAGGAGATGTTGTAGGGGAAGTTGCCGATGATGCGGAGCCCGTGCGGGAAGAGCGAGCGCAGGTCCAGGCGCAGGAAATCGCCCTCGATGAGCCGCGGCGTGAACTCCGGGTAGTGAGCGTGGAGGTAGGCGACGCTCTCCGAGTCGATCTCGGCGCCCCACGTCACGATGTCTTCGCGCCGCAGCAGGAACTGCGTCAGCACCCCCATGCCGCATCCCACCTCAAGCACGTCGCAGCGCCGTGCGGCGGCATCCTCCTCCGCGGCCGGGCCGGCGGCCTGTGCGGAAGGCTCCCCTGCCGGCAGCAGCACGAGATCGCCCGAGAGCGAATCGCAGATCTTGCGGGCAATATTCAGATCGACCAGGAAATGCTGGCCCAAGGCTTTTTTGGCTCTAACTTCCGTCATACGCGGCAAAGATACGAAAAAAATCCGCCGGACACACATCCGGCGGATCGACTTCACAACAGATCGGATTTCCGCCCGACCGGGCGACGTCCGGCATGGGCGGCAGGACTTCCGCCCAGCGGGACGGCGCGGCAGGCCGCCGTTTCCCGCAGCACGCGATGCACGTCAGGGGCATTCCGGAGCCGGCCCGGGCCGGCCGGCGGTGCGGCCGCGCTCAACGTCTTTTCGAACGGCGCGAGCGGCGCTTGGCACGCTGCTCCTCGTCACGCGCCTCGCGGCGCAGGCGCCGCTGCGTAAGGCGGAACGTATAGAGCAGGCCGACGAAACCGATACCGAGCAACGCCACCCAAAACCACACGGCGATTCCCCGCGGCACATACTCGACGGCGTAGATAATACCCGCGATGGCCAGCACCATCAGCACCAGGCGCACGATCTGCATCAGATTGAATTTCATAGTCTCTTCGTTTTTATGGAATCTGGTTCCGGTTCACTTCATCGAGGTGCCGACGGCGCTTCTTGTGGTATTCGTTCCAGACCATGGCTGCAGCGAAAACGACGAACAGCAGCGCGATGAAGGTATTGTACACATCCACCCGTCCGACATAGTCCCAATAGAGATTGACACCCAGCCAAACGAGCGTCACACACAGAAAGAGCAAAGCAAGCGTAAAGGTCTTTTTGTTCATAGGCACGTATTATTTAGGTTTGAGGGTATCCCCGAAAAAACGGCCTTCCGCACAAGCCCCGGACCTCGGGAGCGACAAGCGCCCGGACATCCCGGCAAAGGCCGGGACGGCGGCGGTCAGTTGCCCTGCTCGCAGATGAACTTGATGCGGACCAGACGGATCTCCTCCTCGGTGTAGTCGGCACCGAGTTCCTCGATGGCCGCATCGAGCGAGTCGCTCTCGGCGTCCTCCTTGAAGTAGAGGTAGATGTCCTCGATCTTGTCCTCGTCCATGAACTCCTTCAGATAGTAGGAGATGTCGAGTTTCGTACCCGAATTGACGATACCCTCGATCTCGGTGAGCAGTTCGTCGAAGTCGAGGTCCTTCGCCCGGGCGATGTCCTCGAAATCCATCTTGCGATCGATCGACTGGATGATGAAGATCTTGTTGCCCGACTTGTTGCCCACCGACTTGACCACCATGTCCTGCGGCCGGATGATCTCCTTCTCCTCGACATAGGCCTTGATGAGCTTGATGAACTCCTCGCCGAACTTCCGCGCCTTGCCCACGCCTACGCCCGTGATATTCTGCATCTCCTCGAGCGTGATCGGGTACTGCACGGCCATGTCCTCGAGCGAGGGGTCCTGGAAGACTACGAACGGCGGCAGCCCGTGCTGCTTGGCCACCTTCTTGTGCAGGTCCTTGAGCATCGCGAAGAGCTCCTCGTCGGCCGCGCCGCCCTTGCCCATCGGGGTGACGGCCTCGGCCTCCTTCTCCTCCTCGTCGTAGTCGTGGTCGAGCGTCACGGTGACCGGATAGGGCATCGTAATGTAGTCCTCGCCCTTCTTGTTGATCGAGATCAGTCCGTAGTTTTCGATGTTCTTGTCCACAAGCCCCATGATGAGCGCCTGCCGCAGCACGGCACCCCAGAAGCGGGCATCGTGGTCGGCACCCGCGCCGAACCACTTCGACTTGTTGTGTCCGTAGCTCTTGATCAGCGCCGTGTTCTTGCCCAGAAGCACATTGATCAGGTAATCGACTTTGAATTTGTCGCCGATGTCGCGCAGCGCCTCGAGCGCCATCTTCAACGCCTGGCGCGCATCGACCTTCGGCTTCGGGTTGCGGCAGTTGTCGCAGTTGCCGCAGTTGTCCTCCGTATACTCCTCGCCGAAGTAGTGCAGCAGCGTCTTGCGCCGACACATCGAACTCTCGGCATAGGAGACCGTCTCGAGCAGCAGCAGTTTGCCGATCTCCTGCTCGGCCACCGGCTTGCCCTGCATGAACTTCTCGAGTTTCTGAATATCCTTGTAGCTGTAGAAGGCGATGCAGTGCCCCTCGCCGCCATCGCGGCCGGCACGTCCCGTCTCCTGGTAGTATCCTTCGAGCGACTTCGGGATGTCGTAGTGAATCACGTAGCGCACGTCGGGCTTGTCGATGCCCATGCCGAAGGCGATCGTGGCGACGATCACCTCGACGCGCTCCATGAGGAAGTCGTCCTGGTTGGCCGCACGCGTCGCGGCATCCATGCCGGCATGGTAGGCCCGCGCCCGGATGCCGTTGGCCACCAGCAGTTCGGTGAGTTCCTCGACCTTCTTGCGGCTCAGACAATAGATGATACCGCTCTTGCCCTCGTTCTGCTTGATGAAGCGGATGATCTCGCGATCGACGTCGTGCTTGGGACGGATCTCGTAGTAGAGGTTCGGCCGGTTGAACGACGACTTGAAGACCGCCACGTCGGCCATGCCCAGGTTCTTCTGGATGTCCATCTGCACCTTGGGAGTCGCGGTGGCCGTCAGGGCAATCAGCGGCGCTTGGCCGATCTCGTTGATGATCGGGCGGATGCGGCGGTACTCCGGACGGAAGTCGTGGCCCCATTCCGAAATACAGTGGGCCTCATCGATGGCATAGAACGAGATCTTGATCTTGCGCAGGAAGGCCACGTTGTCCTCTTTGGTGAGCGACTCGGGGGCGAAATAGAGCAGTTTGGTCTTGCCCTCCATGACGTCCGAACGCACCTGCGCCACAGCCGTCTTGTTGAGCGACGAATTGAGGAAGTGAGCGATGCCCGACTCGGCCGAGAAGGTCCGCATGGCATCGACCTGATTCTTCATCAGGGCGATCAGCGGCGAGATGATAATTGCGACCCCGTCCATAAGCAGTGCAGGCAACTGGTAGCACAACGACTTGCCGCCGCCCGTAGGCATCAGCACGAACGTATCCTTACCCTCCAGCACGTTGCGGATCACCGCTTCCTGATTCCCTTTGAACGACGAGAAGCCGAAGTACTCTTTCAACTTGTCGTGCAACAGGGCCGAGTCGTATTGTTTCATCTCTCCGTTTTTGCTCTACTACTTCACAAAATTCAATGTAAAGATAAAAAACTTTTCGGAAAAAAACATAACTTTGTCGAAAATTATTTGATAGCAACGCAATGCGCCTGTACACGAGCGAACTCGTCAAAAAATACAAGGCCCGCACCGTCGTGAACCACGTGTCGATCGATGTGAAGCAGGGCGAAATCGTCGGCCTGCTGGGCCCGAACGGGGCCGGAAAAACCACGACCTTCTACATGATCGTCGGGCTGATCAAACCCAACGCCGGGAAGATCTTCCTCGAGAACGACCAGAAGCAGGTCTCGGAGCTCACCGAACTGCCCGTCTACCGCCGGGCGCAGCTCGGCGTGGGCTACCTGGCGCAGGAGGCCTCGGTCTTCCGCCGCCTGTCGGTCGAGGACAACATCCGCGCCGTGCTCGAAATGACCTCCTACTCGAAGGAGTACCAGCAGGAGCGCGTCGAGGCCCTCATCGAGGAGTTCCGCCTGCAGAAGGTGCGCAAGAGCCTGGGCATCCAGCTCTCGGGCGGCGAGCGGCGCCGTACCGAGATCGCACGCGCCGTGGCGATCAACCCGGCCTTCATCCTGCTCGACGAGCCGTTCGCCGGCGTGGACCCGATCGCCGTGGAGGACATCCAGTCGATCGTCGCCACGCTCAAACACAAGAACATCGGCGTCATCATCACCGACCACAACGTCGATGAGACGCTGGCGATCACCGACCGCACCTACCTGCTCTACGAAGGCAAGATCCTCAAGACCGGTACGGCCGAGGAATTGGCCGCCGACCCGATGGTCCGCAAGGTCTACCTCGGGCAGCACTTCGAGCTCAAGAAGAGCCACCAGCTGACCCAGGAGATGAAGAACCGCAAGGGCGAGGAGCTCCAGCGGGAGGCTCGCGAAGAGGCCTCCGCACCGGAGAACAGTGAAGAGACGGGCCGCGAAGAAGCCGCGGCCGAAAAGGACGGACAGCAAAATGGATAGGACCGTCCGGCCGGGCCGCGTCGAAGGCACGCTGACGCCACCCTGCTCGAAAAGCTACGCACAGCGCGCCCTGGCCGCCGCGCTTCTCGCGGAGGGCGAAACCGTGCTGCGCAACATCGAATTCTGCGACGACACCCGCTCGGCCATGCACTGCATCGAAACACTCGGCGCCGAAGTGCGCCGCGAGGGAGAGGACGTGCTGCGGATCCGCGGCGGGCTCAACCCGCGCGGCGACCGACTCACGGTCGGCGAATCGGGGCTGGCCACACGGCTCTTCACCCCCGTGGCCTCGCTCTGCGGCACCCCGATCACGATCGAGGGACGCGGCACGCTGCTCCGCCGCCCGATGGGGATGATGACCGAACCCCTGCGACGGCTGGGTGTCGAGGTGAGCGACAACGGCGGATACCTCCCCTTCCGGGTCTGCGGTCCGATCCGCGGCGGAGAGACGGAGGTGGACGGGTCGGTCTCCTCGCAATTCATCACGGGACTGCTGCTCTCCCTGCCGCTGGCCCGTCAGGACACCACACTCCGGGTGCACAGGGCCGTCTCGACACCTTATTTAGATATGACGATCGACACGGCCGAACGCTTCGGCATCGAGATCGTACACCGCGACTACACGGAGTTCTACATCCCCGGAGGACAGCGCTACCGGGCGATCGACATCCCGATCGAGGGGGACTGGAGCGCCGCCGCCATGCTGCTCGTGCTGGGTGCCACAGCCGGAGAAGTGACCGTGCGCAACATCTCGCCGCTCTCGAAGCAGGCCGACACGGCCGTCTGCCGCGCCCTCGTCCGGGCGGGAGCCGCCGTGATCAGCGAGCCCGACGCCGTGACGGCCGCACAGCGTCCGCTGCGCGCCTTCGAGTTCGACGCCACACAATGCCCCGACCTCTTCCCCGCACTCGCGGCGCTGGCCGCGGCAGCCGAGGGAGTGAGCCTGCTCCGCGGCACCTCGCGCCTCATACACAAGGAGAGCAACCGCGCCGAGGCGATCCGCGAGGAGTACGGCAAGCTGGGCATCGAGGTGGACCTCTCGGAGGAGGACACGATGCGCATCCGCGGAGGCCGCATCCACGCGGCCCGCGTCTGCAGCCACGGAGACCACCGCATGGCCATGTCACTCGCGGCGGCTGCCCTGCGCGCCGACGGACCCGTGGAGATCGAGGGAGCCGAGTGCGTAGCCAAGAGCTACCCGGGATTCTTCGAGGACCTGGCACAGATCCACCGATAAGGACGGCAAGGTGCCGTACACCCCAAAATATTCGAACGGATGAACCAATTCGGACAACATTTCCGGCTCGCCATCTGGGGCGAGTCGCACGGGCCGCAGGTCGGCATCACGATCGACGGCGTCCCGCAAAGCATCGAACTCTCGGAGGCCGACTTCGAGGCCGACCTCGCACGCCGACGGAGTGGCGCCCCGGGCACGACCCCGCGCCGCGAGGAGGACCGCCCGCAGATCGTATCGGGGCTCTACGAGGGCTGCACGACCGGGGCTCCGCTCACCATCGTCTTCGCCAACAACGACACCCGCCCGCAGGACTACGCCGGGCTGGAAACACACTTCCGCCCGTCACACGCCGACTTGATCGCCCGCCGCAAGTTCGGAGGGTTCAACGACCCGCGCGGCGGAGGGCACTTCTCGGCCCGCCTGACCGTGGCACTCGTGGCTGCAGGCGTCGTTGCCAAGAAGGTGTTGCGGGAACGCGTCCGCTTCACGACCCGGCTGGTCGAGGTGGGCGGATGCAGTGATCTGGACCGCTTCGAAGAGATCGTCCGCGCGGCCGCAGCCGAGGGCGACTCGGTGGGCGGCGTGGTCGAGTGCTGCATCGAAGGGGTCGTGCCGGGTCTGGGCGAGCCCTTCTTCGACTCGGTGGAGAGCATGACCGCCCATCTGCTCTTCTCGATCCCGGCCGTCAAGGGGGTGGAGTTCGGGAGCGGATTCGCCGGAAGCCGCATGCGCGGGTCGGAGAACAACGACCCGATCCTCGACATTGCGGGGACCACCGCCACGAACCACGCCGGCGGCATCAACGGCGGCATTGCCAACGGCAATCCGATCGTCGTGCGCGTCGCCGTGAAACCCACGCCCAGCATCGCCCGCGAACAGATGACCTACAACCTCGAAACGGACAGCGTCGAGCCGCTGCGCATCCACGGCCGCCACGACGCATGCGTTGCCCTGCGCGGCGCGGTGGTTGTCGAGGCCGCCTGCGCCATCGCGCTGGCCGACCTCAAATGCCGGTGCCGATGCTGACGCGGCGCGGCGCGGTCGGCATGCTCGCCGAACGGCTCACGGGGCTCTACGACCCGTGCGAGGCGCGCAGCATCGCGCGTCAGGCCGCAGCCTTCTACGCAGGGATCACCCTGCCAGCCCTGCTGGCCGACCCCGAGGCGGAGATCGACGCCCCGGAGCTGGAGCAGGCTGCCGAACGGCTGGCTGCGGGCGAGCCGCTGCAATACGTCCTCGGCGAGAGCGAATTCTACGGACGGCGCTTCGCTGTCCGCCCGGGGGTGCTGATTCCCCGCCCCGAGACCGAAGAGCTGGCAGAGCTCATCCTGCGCCACGAACGGGGGCGGGAGCACGCACTGCGGCTGCTCGACATCGGCACCGGCAGCGGCTGCCTGGCCGTGACGCTGGCCCTCGAGCTTCGCGATGCGGAGGTATGGGCCGCGGACATCTCCGAAGAGGCCCTCGCCGTAGCCGGGGAGAATGCTCGGGCACTCGGCGCCCGGGTGGCGTTCCGCAGGGCCGATGCGCTGCACGACCTCGCGGAACGGTTCGACGGACCGTTCGACCTGCTGGTCTCCAACCCGCCCTACGTTCCCGAAAGCGACCGGGCCGCCATGCATGCCAATGTCCGCGACCACGAGCCGGCACTGGCCCTCTTCGTCCCGGACGACGACCGGATCCGATTCTACCGCGCCATCGCCCGAGCCGGGCAGCAGCTGCTGCGCCCCGGCGGGAGGCTCTATTTCGAAATCTACGAACACGCCGCGGAGGAGATCGTGCGGATGCTCGGTGCCGAAGGATATACCGGCATCAAGGTGCACGAGGACCTCAACGGCAAAGCCCGGATGACATGCGCCGCACGACCCGAATGACCCCGCAGGAGGAGAAGCCCGGGGAGCGGCGGACGAAGAGCCCCGAGCAGGCGCTCGCCTCGCTGATGCGGCTCTGTGCCCGCGCCGAGAAGTGCGAAAGCGACGCCCGACGGCTGTTGCGCGGCTGGGGCATCGGGGAGGAGGAGGCTTCGCGGATCGTGGAGCGGCTGATCCGCGACCGCTTCATCGACGACGGGCGCTACGCGGCGGCTTTCGTCCGCGAAAAACTCCGGCTGAGCGGCTGGGGCGAATACAAGATCCGCGCGGCCCTGACCCGCAAGGGAATCGACCGCGCACTGATCGACCGGGAGCTGGCCGGCTTCGACCGCGAAGGCATGCACGAACGGCTGCAGGCGCAGCTGGCGCGCAAGGCCCGCACGGTGCGGCAGGCCGCGCCCCGCGAACTGAAGGCGAAACTGATCCGGTACGGACTTTCGCTCGGATACGACTACGGGACGGTGATCGAGACCGTCTCGACAATGATCGAAGACAACGAACCATGCGAACCATTCTGACACTGCTTGCCGCCGCCCTGACCGCATCCGCGGCCCGGGGACAGCGGCTCAATCCCGACGACTATATCTACCCCGTGCGGGACGTTCCGGGACTCTATTCGGCCAACTTCGGGGAGCTCCGGCCGGGACATTTCCATGCCGGCATCGACATCAAGACCGACGGAGTCGAGGGCAAGGCGCTCGTGGCCGTGGCCGACGGCCATGTCTCCCGCGTGGTGCTCCAGCCCGGCGGGTACGGACGAGCCGTATACCTGACACTCGACAACGGTGTGACGGCCGTATACGGCCACCTGCGCAACTTCCGCGACGACATCGAGGAGCACGTCCGCTCCGAACGCTATGCGCGGCATGCAAACAGCGTGGACCTTTGGTTCGAGGCCGGCCGCTGGCCCGTCGCGCAGGGCGATACGATCGGATGGTCGGGCAACAGCGGCTCGTCGATGGGCCCCCACCTCCACTTCGAACTGCGCGACACGCCGACCCAGCGGCTCCACAACCTGGTGCGCGAAGGGGTGATCCGCCCCAAGGACAACCTCCCGCCGCGCATCATGCGCCTGCACTACGTCGAGATCGACACGCTCGACGACGGGACGCCCGTGCGCAGCCGCCCCCACACCTATGCCGTAGTCCGCGAGGCCGAAGGGCGCTACCGCCTGGCCCGGGGCGACGAGGCCGTCGAGGTGGGCCGCAGGGGCTACTTCGTGGCCGAGGTCTCGGACCGCCGCAACGACGTACAGAACACGTTCGGCGTGTGGCGCGTCCAGGCGGCGATCGACGGAGAGCCCTATTTCGAGTACCGCATGGACGGATTCACGCACGACCTCTCGCGGTGCTGCGACGCCGTGAGCTGCTATCCCGTGCAGGTCGCCTCGCGCAACGAGGCGATCCGTCTGGCCCGGCTCGACCGCTCGCCCGAGCTCTTCTACCCGATTCTCCGGGAGCGGGGTCTGGTGCGCGCAGCCGCCGGAGAGAGGCATCGGATAAGGATCGAGGCCGAAGACGACTGCGGCAACATATCGGCTCTCGAGTTTGAGATCGAGGGACGCGACGGCGAGTTCCGCGCCGAAGCCGACCCGCAGGGTCCGGCCCTCCGACCGGACCGGACCGCAACGATGCGCATCGGCAACAGCGCCCGGATGACCGTTCCGGAAGGCGCGCTCTACGAACCGATCCACGCCCGGCCGGAGATCCGGCAGGCCCCGGCGGCCCCCAAAGGGGTGCGGGTCTTCTCGCCGGCCTACCATTTCCTCGACCCCTCGACACCGCTGCGGAGCGCCGTCACCGTCTCGGTGAATGCCGACATCCCCCGGGCCCTGCAGCTGCGCACGGTGCTGGCCCTCCGCAACCGCCGCGGCGCGCTGGTATACGCCGGCGGGCACTGCACGAACGGCGTGGTGACGGCCTCGACCCGCACGGCCGGCGACCTGGTGGTTGTGGCCGACACGCTGGCGCCCGTCGTCAGAGCCCGCTTCGAACGGGGCGCCGACCTCTCGCGCGCCCGGTCGCTGCAGTTCCACGCCGGGGACAACTTCTCGGGGATTGCGGGCTGGAGGCTCGAGATCGACGGCGAATGGGTCCCCTGCGACCGTTTTCCAATGCGCGGCACGCTCGTGCACCGATTCGACCGTCCAGCCTCGCACGGCCGCCACACGGTGCGCCTCACCGTGACGGACGCCTGCGGAAACACCGCCCGCCTCGAGACCGAGTTCGTGCGGTAACCCCCGCGGCAGCTCCGCACACACTCCGCGGCACGGGGACGAGCCCCCTCCGCGGGACAAAACTCAGAAAATCGGGGAATAAGTTTGCAGAAGACCCGAAATTTCGTACTTTTGCACCTGCATTGTGCGCCCGGGCGCCGCAATGTGTCGGTTCCGTAGCTCAGTTGGATAGAGCAACAGCCTTCTAAGCTGTGGGTCTTGGGTTCGAATCCCAACGGAATCACGACAAAACGGAAGGGAGGTGTCCGCTGGCGGACACCTCCCTTCTTTCATCGTACCGGTCACGCTGGCCGTCAGAGACTGCGCACCGTAAAGCGGGCCGTACGCCGCGCCTCCTTCCGCTCGAAAGCCTCTCGCACCGAGGGACATTGCCGGCGGAAGCGGTCGAACGTATCGCGCGAAAGGCCGTAGCGGCGGCAGATCTGCGCCACCGAGCGGTCCTCGTCGAGCATGCGGATCACTGCCAGGCGGTTCTCGGCCAGCACGTTGAGTTTCGTGAAACTCCCCTTGCGGCGCCCCAGCACCACCCCCTCGGCCTTGCGGCGCGCCAGGGCCTCCTTGGTGCGCATCGATATCAGGTTGCGCTCGATCTCGGCCACCAGTCCGAACGCAAAACACAACACCTTGCTGTTGATCGTATTGTCGAATGTGTATCCCTCCTTGGTCGTGTAGAGGTTGATCTGTTTCTTCAGGCACCGCCCCATGATCGACATGATGTCGGTGAGCGTCCGGCTCAACCGCGAAATCTCGGTCACGACCAACGTATCGCCCCGTTTCATCCGCCGGAGCAGCGTTCCCAGCTTGCAGTCACGTTCGCGCGTCTTGCCGCTCACGACCTCCGTAACCCACACATCCACTTCCCAATTCCGGTTCTTCGCAAAACGCCGGATCTCATCCTGCTGGTTGGCAGGATGCTGCCTCTCCGTACTAACCCGTAAATAACCTACAATCATAGCTGTTCGTTTTACGCGGAGACGACGTTGTCCCCGCGCGGGAAATGATACGAATTTTTCCCCGAACAGCCCCTGGCAGCGCCTCGAAAGCCCCAAAAGACCGACAGGAAGCGGGCGGGATGAAGGCAAGGGCCGTTTTTTCGCCGGTTTATTTGGCCGGCCCGATTTTTTTGCCTACATTTGCGGGCTTCAAATCCCGTAAGGGTGAGCGTTTTTTATTAACCTACACAAATTTTAGCTACAATGGCTGTTAAAATTCGTCTGGCACGTCATGGCAAGAAGGGCTACGCCTTCTACCACATCGTTGCCGCAGATAGCAGAGCGCCACGTGATGGTAAGTTCATCGAGAAGTTGGGCACCTACAACCCCAACACGAATCCTGCTACGATCGATCTGTGCTTCGAGAAAGCACTGGATTGGTTACAGAAAGGCGCACAACCCACGGATACCTGCCGTGCCATCCTCTCCTACAAGGGCGTGCTCTACAAGAAGCACCTCCTGGGCGGTGTAGCCAAGGGCGCATTCACCGAGGCTGAGGCCGAGGCCCGCTTCAACAAGTGGCTCGAGGCAAAGGCCGGCAAGATCGAGGCCAAGACCAACAAGCTGGCCGCCGATGCCAAGTCGGCAGAGAAGGCCCGTCTGGCCGCCGAGGCCAAGGTCAATGAGGAGCGCGCTGCCGCCATCGCCGAGAAGAAGGCCGCAGCCGAGGCTGCCGCACGTGAGGCTGCCGAAGCAGCTGCCGCTGAGGCTGCTGCCGCCGCAACCGAGGAGGCTGCCGCAGAGGCTCCCGCTGCCGAATAAGGCCGGATCGAGATCCGATAAACAGCAGATCGTCCCGCGTGCGGACGATTTGCTGTTTTTTTTGTATTTTTATCCCCCGAAACAACCTTTTTCGCCATGACTGTTCCCGCAGGCAGAATCAACCGGCTCTTCGGCACCGACGGCGGTGTGATACTCTCGCTCTACCCCGCATTCCCGGAGGAGTTCGACACCGAAACCCCGCTGCTCGTCTCGATCGACGGGCTCGACGTACCGCTCTACTGCGAGCGCTTCGAACGCCGCGGCGCCACCGGCGCCACGGCCACATTTGCCGATTTCGACACCGAACGGCGGGCCGGCGAGCTGCTCGGGCTCGAATTCCGCATCGAGCTGCACGAGGAGGAGGACGACGACGCATTCTACCTCGAAGACCTCATCGGCTTCCGCGTGGAGGGCACCGAGACGCGCCACGACTCCGAGCCCAAGCATTTCGAGGGGGTGCTGACCGACTTCTACGACAGCGAGGCCAACCCGCTCTTCGAACTGGAGATCGGCGGGCGGCAGGTGCTCGTGCCGGCGGCCGAGGAGTTCATCGCCCACATCGACTTCGAGGAGAGGCGGATCCATCTCGTGCTGCCCGAGGGTCTGCTGGACCTCGAATAAAGGAAAACAACGCAACAGCTACGGACAAATGGCACGTGTAGTAATCGGACTTTCGGGCGGCGTCGATTCGTCGGTCGCCGCATGGCTCCTCAAGGAGCAGGGGCACGAGGTCATCGGGCTTTTCATGATCAACTGGCACGACACCACGGGGACGCTTGAGGGCGACTGTCCGTGGCACGACGACCGGCTCTTCGCCGAGCTGGTGGCCAAGAGGCTCGACATCCCGCTGCACACGGTCGATCTTTCGAAGGAGTACCGCACACGGGTGGTCGATTACATGTTCGCCGAGTATGAACGGGGCCGCACGCCCAACCCCGACGTGCTGTGCAACCGCGAGATCAAGTTCGACGTCTTCCTGCGCGAGGCGCTGAAGCTCGGGGCCGACTACGTCGCCACGGGGCACTACTGCCGCAAGGAGGAGACCGTGCAGGCGGACGGCAGCGTCGTCTACCGTCTGCTGGCCGGGAGCGACCCGAACAAGGACCAGAGCTACTTCCTGTGCCAGCTCTCGCAGGAGCAGCTGAGCCGCGCCCTCTTCCCCGTGGGCGGACTGCTCAAGCCCGAAGTGCGGCGCATCGCCACCGAACAGGGGCTGGCCACGGCCAAGCGCAAGGACTCGCAGGGCATCTGCTTCGTCGGGAAGGTCGATCTGCCGGTATTCCTCCAGCAGAAACTCGCCTCGAAGCGCGGCAACGTCCACGAGATCCTCGCCACGTGGCCCAAGTTCCGGCGCGACACGACTCCCGTAGACGAGGGCGAAGAGCCCACGGACGAGCGGCTGGCCGAGCTGGCCGAACCGTGGCACTTCACCGTGCGCGACGGCAAGAAGATCGGCGAACACAACGGCGCCCACTTCTACACCATCGGGCAGCGGAAGGGTCTCGGCATCGGCGGCCGCAAGGAGTCGCTCTTCATCCTCGCGACGGACACGGCTCAGAACGTCGTCTACGTCGGCGAGGGCGACAGCCATCCCGGACTGTGGCGTCCGGCCCTGCACATCCTGCCCGGCGAGGTCCACTGGGTCGATCCGCTGCAACGCCTCGCCCCCGGCCAAAGCCGCCGGTTCCGGGTGCGCATCCGCTACCGCCAGCCGCTGCAGGAGGCACGGCTCTTCATGCGCGACAGCGGCGCCTGGATCCTCTTCGACGAACCCCAGCGGGGCATCACCCCGGGACAGTTCGCCGCCTGGTACGACGGCGACGAGCTGGTCGGCTCGGGCGTCATCGCCGAGTAGCCCGGCAACGAAGCCCTGCCTTCGAGACGGTTCCGCACACAGGGCGCCATACCCCCGACCGCGGACTTTGGCACACGGATTGCTCTTGGGGAAGCAAACCAATTCAATTCGCAACGACATGAAAAAATTGCTTCTCAGTCTGCCCCTGCTGGTCCTCTTCGCCGCAGGGTTCTTCGGGTGTTCGCAAAGCCGCGAGTGGAACAAGGAACAGCGCCAGGCCATGCGCGAAGCACTCCGCGACTACCGACAGATGGTCTACCTCGACGACCTGACCGATGCCGAGTTCGTACTCTTCGCGGACGGCGTGGCCAACGATCTCGAGGGGGCGTACCCCGTCTACACGACCTTCATCGAGATGCCGGGTGTGGACGACACGGTGGAGATGGTCGTCGTCACGGCCATCGTGGACGAACTCAACGCCGACGCACACAACATGCGCCACATCTACCCCTACAACTACCTCGTCTCGCAGGGTATCCTGCCGGCCGGGCTGACCCGCGACCAGCAGAAAGCCTTCTACCAGTGCTTCGCCGGCAAGGTCAATGCCGCCTACAACACCGTCTCGCAGTTCTTCAACGCCGTGCTGGCCGACACGACCGACCTGTCGCAGATCCGCCGGATGGAGAGCCAGTGCGCCAACGACCTCTTCGAATGGAGTGTGACGGAGATCGACGTGGTCGAGACCGTGCCCGCACAATAAAACCCTTCCGGGAGAGGCCCTCCGCTTCCCCGACAGAACTCCCCGCGGAAACGCTCCGCGGGGAGTTTTTTTGCCTGACGGGAAAACCGGGCGCCTATCCATGCATAAGCGAATTTAAGCTATAGCTAAGTTTTTCGTTCGGCAACTTTTTTAGTTTTACATAGGAAAAAGATAACAGCAGCATGAAATCCGCTTTCGATCAATACGTCAGTGCAGCCGTCCGCAAAGAGCGTATGGCCCAGGGTGTCTCGCAGGCGACACTGGCATATGGAATCGGGGTAAGCGACGGATTCATCAGTCAGGTCGAGAGCCCCAGGCACCGGGCCAAATACAACCTGAACCACCTCAACGAGATCGCCCGGTTCCTCGGCTGCTCGCCCCGCGATTTCCTGCCCGAAAAACCGCTCTGATGTTGCGTATGACGCCGCGCCGGACCCTTCTTGCCGCCATCGCGGCACTCGCGGCCCTCACCCTGCCGGCCGTCGTACCCCATGCCGCCGCACAACGGCCGCAGAGACCCCGCACGGGCTTCGCCTTCTACGACGTGGACCGTCTCTACGACACCCTCCCCTCGCCTTTCTACGACGACGCGGACTTCACGCCGCAGGGACGGCTGAAATGGGACACGGAACGGTACCGCAGCAAGATCCGACGCACGGCCGCCGTGATCGACTCGATGGCCCTGCCTCTGGTGGCCCTCTACGGGGTGGAGAACGAACGGGTGGTTCGCGACCTGGCCGCCGCATGCCGGGGCGACTACTCCTACCTGCACCGCACGCTCAACACACTTGACGGACTCGACTTCGCCCTGCTCTACTACGGCGACCGCTTCTTCCCCCACCGCACCGAACCGGGCGACCGAACCCTCTACGTCGAGGGGACTCTCGGGCGGGATACCGTGGGGCTGCTGCTCGTCCGCGACCGGCGCATGTTGCCCTGGATCATCGGCGAACTGCGCGAGGAGCGGCCACAGGTCAGGCTCCTTGTGGCCGGGAGCGTCACTCCGCGCGACGCGACCCGCTGGGGACTGCACGACGCCACGGCCCGCGCCGAAGAGGCCGGGCGCGGCACGGTGCGCAGCGGCGGACGGTGGGTCATGCGCGACCGCATACTCGCGGATCCGCGGCTGGAGGCCTCACGGGGCGATGTCTACGCCCGCCGCTGGCTTGTCGATCCTTCGACGGGAGACCCGCTCCGAACCATCGACCGGCAGCGCTATCGGGACGGATACGGAGCCTCGCTGCCCGTATTCGTATACATACGGTAGATTTTTTTGGAGATTTCGAAAAGTTTTGTTATATTCGCAATCCCTTCACCGGAAATAGACTGACGTGCGGGCGGTGCAATGATGCCGCCACGCTTTTGCCGTCTCCGGTGGAAACGTTTTTTTGCAATTTTTTAATTTAAATAACCCTTAATCGAAAAAACTATGGCAGACGTTAAACGTGTCTACACCTTCGGCAACAAAGAGGCCGAAGGAAACGGCAAAATGCGTGAACTGCTCGGTGGCAAGGGAGCCAACCTCGCCGAGATGAACCTCATCGGCATCCCCGTACCTCCGGGATTCACCATCACGACGGAGGTTTGCACCGAGTACTATGCTCATGGCAAGCAGGCCGTCATCGAGATGCTCCGCCCCGAGGTGGAGCGCGCAATGCAGAACATCGAGCGCCTCACCGGCATGAAGTTCGGCGACAAGGAGATGCCGCTGCTCGTATCGGTACGCTCGGGCGCCCGCGCCTCGATGCCCGGCATGATGGATACGATCCTCAACCTCGGTATGAACGACCAGGCCGTCGAGGCCGTGGCCAAGCGCACGGGCAACCCCCGTTTCGCATGGGACTCGTACCGCCGCTTCGTGCAGATGTACGGTGACGTGGTGCTCGGCATGAAGCCCGCATCGAAGGAGGATCACGACCCGTTCGAGGAGATCATCGATGCACTGAAGCACAAGCGCGGCGTGAAGAACGACACCGACCTGACCACCGACGACCTGAAGGAGCTGGTCAAGAGCTTCAAGGAGGCCGTGAAGAAGCAGACCGGCGAGGACTTCCCGACCAACCCCTGGGATCAGCTCTGGGGCGCCATCTGCGCCGTGTTCGGCTCGTGGATGAACGAGCGCGCCATCCTCTACCGCAAGCTCAACAACATCCCCGCCGAGTGGGGTACCGCCGTATCGGTGCAGGCCATGGTATTCGGCAACATGGGCAACAACTCCGCAACCGGCGTGGCCTTCTCGCGCGACGCCGCAACGGGTGAGAACATCTTCAACGGCGAATACCTGATCAACGCTCAGGGCGAGGACGTCGTGGCCGGCATCCGCACCCCGCAGCAGATCACCATCGAGGGCTCGAAGCGCTGGGCCAAGGCCCAGAACATCTCCGAGGAGGAGCGCAAGGCCAAATACCCCTCGCTCGAGGAGGTGATGCCCGAGGTATACAAGGAGCTCAACGAGATCCAGCACCACCTCGAGCAGTACTTCACCGACATGCAGGACATCGAGTTCACGATCCAGGACGGCAAACTCTGGATGCTCCAGTGCCGCAACGGCAAGCGTACCGGCGCCGCCATGGTCAAGATCGCCATGGACATGCTCCGCGAGGGTCTGATCGACGAGAAGACCGCCGTACTGCGTTGCGAGCCCGCAAAGCTCGACGAACTGCTCCACCCCGTATTCGACAAGAAGGCCATCGCTACGGCACAGGTCATCACGAAGGGTCTGCCCGCATCGCCGGGTGCCGCTACGGGCCCGGTGGTATTCTTCGCCGAGGACGCCGAGAAGGTGCTCGCCGCAACGGGCCAGAAGGCCATCCTGGTGCGCATCGAGACCTCGCCCGAGGACCTGAAGGGCATGCTCGACGCGGCCGGCATCCTCACCGCACGCGGCGGTATGACCTCGCACGCTGCGGTCGTTGCCCGCGGCATGGGCAAGTGCTGCGTATCGGGCGCCGGTGAGCTCGAGATCGACTACAAGGCCCGCACGATCCAGGTAAATGGCTTCACCGTCAAGGAGGGCGACTGGATCTCGCTCAACGGTTCGACCGGCGAGGTGTACCTGGGTCAGGTGGCCACGAAGGCCGCCGACCTGAGCGGCGACTTCGGCAAGCTCATGGAGTTGGCCGGCAAGTATGCCGTGCTGAAGGTCCGCGCCAATGCCGACACGCCGAAGGACGCCAAGCAGGCATTCGAGTTCGGCGCCGAGGGTATCGGCCTCTGCCGCACGGAGCACATGTTCTTCGAGGGTGACCGCATCAAGGCCATCCGCGAGATGATCCTCGCCGACGACGAGGCCGGACGCCGCGTGGCCCTCGCGAAGCTGCTGCCCATGCAGCGCGGCGACTTCGAGGGTCTGTTCAAGGCCATGAACGGATATCCCGTGACGGTCCGCCTGCTCGATCCCCCTCTGCACGAGTTCGTGCCCCACGACGAGAAGGGACAGAAGGAGATGGCCGAGGAGATGAACGTACCCCTGCAGAAGATCGTCGCCAAGGTCGAGTCGCTGGCCGAGTTCAACCCCATGCTGGGTCACCGCGGCTGCCGTCTGGGCAACACCTATCCGGAGATCACCGAGATGCAGGCCCGTGCCATCATCGAGGCTGCCATGAACGTCAAGGCTTCGGGTATCCCCGTACACGTGGAGATCATGGTGCCGCTGGTGGGCAACCACAAGGAGCTGCGCTACCAGAAGAAGATCATCGACTCGACCGCCGAGCAGGTCTTCTCGGAGCGCAACGACAAGATCGACTACATGGTCGGCACGATGATCGAGGTGCCGCGTGCTGCCGTGACGGCCAACCAGATCGCCGAGGTCGCCGAGTTCTTCTCGTTCGGTACGAACGACCTGACGCAGATGACCCTCGGATTCTCGCGCGACGACATCGGCAAGTTCCTCCCGATCTACCTCGAGAAGGGCATCCTGAAGAACGACCCGTTCCAGATCCTCGACCGCAACGGCGTGGGTCAGCTGATCCGCGAGGCCGTATTCAAGGGCCGCGGTACGCGCCCGACACTCAAGTGCGGTATCTGCGGCGAGCACGGAGGCGAGCCCTCGTCGGTGGAGTTCTGCCACTACGCAGGTCTCAACTACGTGAGCTGCTCGCCCTTCCGCGTGCCCATTGCCCGCCTGGCCGCCGCCCACGCAGCGCTCAACGAGAAGTAGGAAACGGTCCGATATTTGTACAGAAAACGGTCCGCTGCCGTAATGGCAGCGGACCGTTTTCCTTTATCGGACAGGAGTACGAACCTTTTTATTTGGCCAAACGGGAAATAATACATATCTTTGTTATATAGCAACCCAAGAAAACGGAAAGAGTCAAACCTAAAATAGAGACAATGAAAAAGTTCATCTTTTCGGCCATCGCCGCACTGTTCGCATTCACGGCAGCATCGGCACAGGATGCGGGACGCTGGGCCGTAGGTCCCCGCATGAACATCTACACCAACGCCGGCGACGGCATCGTCGGTCTTGGCGGATTCGCCCGCTACAGCTTCACGGACAACTGGCGCATCGAGCCCTCGCTCATGGCCCTGCTCCACGACCACTGCTCAATCGACATGAGCTGCGACGTGCAGTATGTCTTCCACATCACCGGCGAATGGGATCTCTACCCTGCCGTAGGTATCACGGCCAACGATATCGGCGAATGGGCCGCAGGTCTGAACATCGGCGGTGGATTCAACTATGCCGTAGCCCGCGACTGGGACATCTCGGCCGGTCTGAAGTGGCAGCCCATGTTCGACGACTGGCGCAAGAATCCCGTAGTGATCAGCATCGGTGCCTCATACCGATTCTGACCCGCAACAGCCGACAAACAAAAAAATCCCGGACCTTTCGAGGTTCGGGATTTTTCATGCCGGGTTGCGAATACGGCAACATGCAATCGTGTGACGGGCTGCAATCCAAAGACCGTGCGTCCTGCCGGGCGCTCCCCCGACCCATCAGCGGGTCTTGTAGCCGCAACGATACTTGCCCTTGGCGAGGTTGAGCAGCTTGCCCTTGAGCAGCTGACGGCGCAGCGGAGCGATGCGGTCGGTGAAGACCACCCCTTCGATATGGTCGTACTCGTGCTGGATGACCCAGGCCTTAAGGCCCGTGAACTCCTCGTCGTGCTCCACGAAATCGGTATCCATATAGCGCATGCGGATCGACAGCGATCGGGGAACATCGGCATGGATGCCCGGGAAGGAGAGGCAGCCCTCGTTGTAGGTCTTCTTCTCGTCGGAGTAGGCGTAGATCTCGGGATTGATGAAAGCCCGCTTGTAGTCCGCACACGAAGGGTCGTCCTCGGCCCACGGCGTGCAATCGACGATGAACAGGCGGATGTCCTTGCCGATCTGCGGGGCGGCCAGGCCCACTCCCTCGGCCTCATCGAGCGTGAGGAACATATCCTCGACGAGCTGTTTGAGCCCCGGGTAGTCCGAGGCGATCTCGTGACAGTGCTTGCGCAGCACCTCGTCACCGTATATTACGATCGGATAAATCATTTTTCAAACTCCATATAGCTCTGCAGAATGATCGTTGCAGAAATTTTGTCTACCAAAGCCTTGTCGCGGCGGGCCATGCGCCCGATGCCGCTCTCGAGCATCGCCCGGTGTGCCAGCACCGAGGTGAAGCGTTCGTCGTGGAAAACGACCTGCTTGTCGGGATAGCGCTTGCGGAGTCGTGCAGCCAGCGGCTCGATAAACCGCCACGTGTCGGACGGCGTACCGTCCATGCGGGAGGGTTTCCCCAGAACGATCGTCGAGACCTCCTCGCGGGCGAAATAGGCCTCGAGCCAACGCTCGAGGTCCTTCGTTGCGACGGTCTCGAGGCCTCCGGCAATGAGCCGCAGGGGATCGCTCACGGCGATACCCGTGCGTTTCGTACCGTAGTCTATGGCCAGGATGCGTCCCATGTCGGCGTGCTGTGCGGCTGCCGCGTCCCTACAGATTCAGTTTCTTGAAGAGTTTGCGGTAGGAGCACTCCTGATCGACCATGGCGTGCAGCGCCTCGATCTTCACGCGCTCCTGCTGCATCGAGTCGCGGTGGCGGACCGTCACCGTGCCGTCCTCGAGCGTCTGGCCATCGACGGTGACGCAGAAAGGCGTACCGATGGCATCCTGACGGCGGTAGCGCTTGCCGACCGAATCCTTCTCGTCGTAGACCACGTTGTAGTCATACTTCAGCTCATCGACGATCTTCTGCGCCACCTCGGGCATGCCGTCCTTCTTCACGAGCGGCAGGATGGCCACCTTGACGGGAGCCAGGGCTGCCGGCAGGCGCAGCACGACGCGCGAATCGCCGCCCTCGAGCTGCTCCTCGGTGTATGCGGCCGACATGACCTGCAGGAACATGCGGTCCACGCCGATCGAGGTCTCGACTACATAGGGAACATAGCTCTCGCCCGTCTCGGGATCGAAATACTGGATCTTCTTGCCCGAGAACTTCTGGTGGTTGCCCAGGTCGAAGTCCGTGCGGGAGTGGATGCCCTCGACCTCCTTGAAGCCGAACGGGAAGTTGTACTCGATGTCCGTGGCGGCATTGGCGTAGTGGGCCAGCTTCTCGTGGTCGTGGAAACGGTAGTTGTCGTCGCCGAAGCCCAGGGCGCGATGCCAGGCCATGCGGGTCTCCTTCCAACGGTTCCACCACTCCATCTCGGTGCCCGGGCGCACGAAGAACTGCATCTCCATCTGCTCGAACTCGCGCATGCGGAAGATGAACTGACGGGCCACGATCTCGTTGCGGAAAGCCTTGCCGATCTGTGCGATACCGAACGGCAGCTTCATGCGTCCGGTCTTCTGCACGTTCAGGAAGTTCACGAAGATACCCTGGGCGGTCTCCGGACGCAGGTAAATCGTCGAGGCACCCTCGGCCGTCGAGCCCATCTGCGTCGAGAACATCAGGTTGAACTGGCGCACCTCGGTCCAGTTGCGCGTGCCCGAGATCGGGCAGGCGATCTCACAGTCGAGGATGATCTGGCGCAGGCCGGCAAGGTCGTTGGCATTCATCGCCTCGGTGAAGCGCTCATGCACGGCGTTGCGGCGGGCGAGCACCTCCACGACGCGCGGCGAGGTCTCGCGGTACTTGGCCTCGTCGAAAGCCTCACCGAAACGCTTGCGGGCCTTCTCGATCTCCTTCTCGACCTTCTCGTCCTGCTTGGCGATCCAATCCTCGATCAGCACGTCGGCGCGGTAGCGCTTCTTCGAATCGCGGTTGTCGATCAGCGGATCGTTGAAGGCCGACACGTGGCCCGAAGCCTCCCACGTCTTGGGGTGCATGAAGATGGCGGCATCGAGTCCCACGATATTCTCGTGCAACTTGACCATCGAGTCCCACCAGTAGCGCTTGATGTTGTTTTTCAGCTCCACGCCGTTCTGTCCGTAGTCATAGACGGCGGCCAGACCGTCGTAGATCTCGCTCGAAGGGAACACGAATCCGTACTCCTTGCAATGGGCGACCAGTTTCTTGAAAAGTTCTTCCTGCGTCATCGTATTATGGTATTTTACTGATTTTTCCAAGCGACAAAAATACAAAATAAATAGGAAATCGGGGCCTTCGCGTCCGAATTTATTTCAGCCCGGCAAAAAGAGGCCCGGCAAAAGGAGAAGGTCCGGAACAGCCGGATTCGGGACTTATCGGAGCAACCCGGCCCTAAGGAACGAGAAATCGCCCTCGCGCGAGATGATCAGGTGGTCGAGCAGGCGGATGTCGAACAGGGCGGCGGCCCGTGCGACCTTCTCGGTCAGCAGGCGGTCCTGCGCACTGGCCTCGGCGGCTCCCGAGGGGTGGTTGTGGATGAGGATCAGTTGGGTGGCAAGCAGTTCCAGGGCCCGCTTGACGATCAGCCGGTGATCGACAACCGTGGCGGTCACCCCACCCTGGCTCACCCGCTGGCGCTCGATGATGCGGTTCGAGGCCGTGAGGTAGATCACCCAGCACTCCTCATGGGCCAGCCGCTCGAGCTGCGGACGGAAGAGGCGGACCACATCCTCGCTCGTGGCGACGGTATCGACCGCAGCGGCACGCCCGGCAGTCACCCGGCGCCCGAACTCCGCGGCCACACGCAACAGCCGTGCCCGCCGCAGCCCCAGCCCGCCGACCATGCGCAGGCGGGCCTCGGCTTCGTCGGCCATCCGCGCGAGCGAACCGCCGTAGGCATCCAGCAAGACCCCGGCCAGGCGTCCGTCTTCGACGAGTGCCGTGAGCAGTTCGCGGTCGGTCAGGGACTCGACGCCCCGCACCGCCATTTTGTCCGCAATTTCCGTCATGATTGATATCGTCTCTTGGAGGTTCTCCGAAAAACATTCGGTTCCACCGGTCCACCAGCCCTTTACCGGCACGCACAAACGCACATCATCCGACTCCCGACCCGCCGGACATCTCCACGGGCCGTTCTTCCCGCCGGACGGCTCACCACCGGTCCGCCCGGTGCCCCGTGCCGCCTACTCGCGCGTCCGGGATCAGCGGGCCAGACGGTCCACCCGGTCGAGCAACGAGGCGCACTGCTCGTCGGTCATGTACTGCGACACGGAGAAGGCCGCATGCTGCTCGGCCTCCTTCTTCGATTCGCCCACGCCGTGGCCGATCTCCATGCCATCGACCAGCACCTTGCAGTAGAAGACCGGATGGTTGGCCGCATACTCCTTGTCATGCTCGGTGCGGAAGGCAACCTTGTGGTGGTTCTTCTGGCACCATTCGATCAGGCGGCTCTTGAAGTCGTTCTCCGATTCGGTCAGCTCCTCCAGATCGAGATAGCGGTAATAGATATTGTTGATCAGCAGCCGATTGACGAACTCGTAGCCCTGATCGAGGTAGATCGCACCCATCATCGCCTCGAAGGCGTCGCCGTGGATGTGCTTCTGGGCAATGCCCGCACCGCCGTTCGAGATGACGTGCGTATCGAGACCGATCTTCACGGCCAAGGCGTTGAGTGACTGCCGTGAAACGATCTTCGAGCGCAGCTTGGTCATGAAGCCCTCGTCACGGTCGGGATATTCGATAAAGATGTAGTCGGAGGTGACGGCCTCGATCACGGCGTCGCCCAGATACTCGAGCCGCTCGTTGTTGATCGAACGCCCGTCCTCCAAAACCAAAGAAGCTGACTTGTGAATCAAAGCCAGCTTGTAGAGTTCGATGTTATGCGGGATGAACCCGAACATATCATCGACGATTCTGTAATACGCCTTGTCCCGTCCGAAGTTCCTTCGCCACGGACGAAGCAGAAAATCAATCACGACTCGGACGGATTGGGACGTTAGAGTTTACGGAAGATCACCGTCGAGTTGTGACCGCCGAATCCGAACGTATTGCTCAGGGCGCACTTGACGTCGCGCTTCTGGGCCTTGTTGAGCGTCAGATTCAGTTTCGGGTCGATCGCCGGATCGAGTTCCTCGCAGTTGATCGTCGGCGGAACGACGCCATGCGTCAGCGCGAAGATGCAGGCCAGGGCCTCAACGGCGCCGGCGGCACCCAGCAGGTGTCCCGTCATGGATTTGGTCGAGGAGATGTTGATGTCATAAACGTGGTCACCCAGCACCTCGGCAACGGCCTTCAGCTCGGGAATGTCGCCCGCAGGGGTGGAGGTACCGTGTACGTTCACATAGTCGATGTCCTCAGGGCGGATGCCGGCATCCTTGATGGCGTCGCGCATCGCCTTGATCGCACCCTTTCCTTCGGGATGGGGAGCGGTGAAGTGGTAGGCATCGGCCGATGCACCGCCGCCGATGATCTCGCAGTAGATCTTGGCTCCGCGGGCCTTGGCATGCTCATACTCCTCGAGGATGAGCGCACCGGCGCCCTCGCCGATCACGAAACCGTCGCGGTTCACGTCGAACGGACGCGAAGCGTGCGCGGGATCGTCGTTGCGCGTCGAAAGCGCCTGCATCGAATTGAATCCCCCGACAGCCGGCTCGTTCACCGCAGCCTCCGAGCCGCCGGCAACCATCACGTCGGCCTTGCCGTAGCGGATGGCATCGAAAGCGGCGATCATGCCGTGGTTCGACGATGCGCAGGCCGAAACCGTACAGTAGTTCGGGCCCATGAAGCCGTACTTCATGGAGATGAAACCTGCAGCGATGTCGGCGATCATGCGGGGAATAAAGAACGGGCTAAACCGCGGGGTTCCATCCCCAGCGGCATAGCCCAGACACTCATCGAAGAACGATTTGAGTCCTCCGATACCCGAGCTCCAGATAACACCGACCTGCTCCTTATCGACCGTCTCGAGATCGAGGGCCGAATCCTCCACGGCCTGCGAGGCCGCGATCAGGGCATACTGCGTGAAGAGGTCGTACTTGCGGACCTCCTTGCGGTCGAAATACTGTGCCGGGTCGTAATTCTTTACTTCACAGGCAAAACGTGTCTTAAATTTTTCCGCATTGAAATGAGTAATGGGCGCTGCACCGCTGACTCCCTTCTCCAGATTCGAAAAATACTCCTCAATACTGTTGCCGAGCGGGTTGATCGTCCCGATGCCCGTCACTACTACTCTTCTTTCCGTCATGATTTAAGGCTTCTTGCCGTGTGAAACGAATATGTGAAAATTATTTCTTGTGCTCCTCGATGTACTTGATAGCGTCGCCTACGGTAGCGATCTTCTCAGCATCCTCGTCCGGAATCTGAATGTCGAAAGCCTTCTCGAACTCCATGATCAGCTCAACGGTATCGAGCGAGTCTGCGCCCAGGTGGTTGGTGAAGCTTGCTTCGGGTACTACCTCCGACTCCTTGACACCCAGCTTGTCGACGATGATCTCGACGACCTTAGATTGAACATCTGCCATAATTTTAAGTTTTTAGTTAAACAATTATTTGGAAATAGTTCGATACTTTTCCCGAGTAATTTTGCGCAAAAGTAACACTTTTTTTATTACTTTTGACAAAACGGCCTGTTTTTTTATTCACAACTTTTTCGACATTTAGCACAAAAATTTAATTAATACATTCAAAACCACAACCTTATGAAATTGCTTCTGATCTCGAATTCGACCAATGCCGGCGAGGAATACCTGCGCTATCCGCTGCCAGAGATAGGGCGTTTTCTCGACGGGGTGCGCGAAATCGTCTTCGTTCCCTACGCGGCCGTCACGTTCTCCTACGCCGATTACGAAAAAAAGGTGCAGGCGCGTTTCGCCGAACTGGGCATCCGCGTGCGTTCGGTCCACCGGGCCAAGGACCCCGCCGCCCTCGTCCGCGGGGCCGAAGCGATCTGCGTCGGGGGCGGCAACACGTTCGCCCTGGCCAAAAAGATGCAGCAGCAGGGGCTTATGACGGCCATCCTCCGCAAAATCAAGGCCGGAACGCCCTACGTGGGCTGGTCGGCAGGCAGCAACGTCTGCTGCCCGACGATCTCGACAACAAACGACATGCCCATCGTGGAACCGGAGTCGTTCAAAGCCATCGGAGCGGTCAAATTCCAGATCAACCCCCACTACCTCGACGCCAACCCCGCGGGGCACGCCGGGGAGACCCGCGAACAGCGCATCCTGGAGTATATCGAGGCCAATCCGCGCCGTTGGGTGGCCGGACTGCGCGAAGGCTGCATGCTGCGCTGCGAGGACGGGAAACTGGAGCTGATCGGCCGACGCCCGATGCGGATGTTCCGCAAAGGAGTCGAAACCTTCGAGGTCGAACCGGGCGGCGACCTGTCTTTTTTATTATAAATAGGTATATCGTTTTATGAAAGTACTGATTGCGGGTCTGGGCCTTATCGGAGGCTCGTTCGCCCTGGCCCTTCGCGACCACGGCATCGCAGAGGAGATACTCGGGGTCGAAAGCTCCGAAGAACACGCTGCCGAGGCGTTGCAGCTGGGCCTTGCGGACCGGATCGTGAGTTTCGAGGAGGGTGTTCCGGAAGCCGATCTCGTGGTGCTGGCCACCCCCGTCGACACCATCCCGCTGATGGCTGTCAAGGCGCTCAACCGCGCGGGCGGCAGGCAGGTGGTGATGGACATGGGTTCGATCAAGGGCGAGTTGTGCGAGGTGATCTCGATGCACGCCCGCCGCGGACGCTTCGTCGCCGCGCACCCGATGTGGGGTACGGAGTACAGCGGTCCGAAAGCCGCCCAGCGGGGCGCGTTCACGGGCCGCAGCGTCGTGCTGTGCGACACGGTGCGGAGCGACAAGGACGCCCTGGCCACGGTCGAAGGCATCTTCCGCACGCTGGGCAGTCCGGCCGTCTACATGGACCCCGAAGAGCACGACCTGCACGCGGCCTATGTCTCGCACATCTCGCACGTCACCTCGTTCGCGCTGGCGCTCACGGTGCTCGAAAAGGAGCGCGAGGAGCGTCACATCTTCGACCTGGCGGGCGGCGGTTTCGAGAGCACGGTGCGCCTGGCCAAGAGTTCGGCGGCAACGTGGGTCCCGATCCTGTTGCGCAACAAATACAACGTGCTGGACGTGCTGCGCGAACACATACACCAGTTGCAGATCATGCGCCGGATGCTCGAACGCGACGACGCCGAGGGGCTGAAAAACGCCATGGAGCGCGCCAACACCATCCAACGCATCATCCACTGATGACCGCGGCAGCCGAAACGGGCCGGGCCGGCGAACGCGCCGCGACGGAATACCTCCGACGTGCGGGGTACGAAATCTGCGCGCTCAACTGGCGGCAGGGCCGTTACGAGCTGGACATCGTGGCCTGCCGGGAAGGCGTGCTGCATTTCGTGGAGGTCAAGACCCGGCGCTCCGGGTCGCTCACGCCTCCCGAGGCAGCCGCCACGCAGCGCAAGTTCCGGGCCTTGTCGCGCGCCGCCGCCTGCTACCTGCGCACCGTGGGCTGGGAGGGCGAAGTGCAGTTCGATCTGGCGGCCGCCGAAGCCGCCGCCGACGGGAGCGTCCGCGTCGAACTGATCGAAAACGCGCTGGAATACAATTGGTAATTTTGCAGTTCCGACAAATTGTACTATCTTTGCCGGACTGAAAAAGAACAGCCTGACGTCGGGTCACCGGGCGCAGGCGTTAGAAACTGAAAACTCAACACCGTAAATACCGATGTGGTTCTATAATTTCGGTCTGATTCTCTACGTTTGGGCCATCCGTCTCGTGGCGCCGCGCCATCCGAAGGCCCGCCTTTGGATCGAAGGCCGCAAAGACCTCTTCCGCCGCATGCGGGAGGCAATCGCCCCCACGGACAGGATCATCTGGATACACGTCGCGTCGCTCGGAGAGTTCGAACAGGGCCGCCCCATCATCGAACAGCTTCGCAAGACGCACCCCGAATACAAGATTCTCCTGACCTTCTTCTCGCCTTCGGGCTACGAAATCCGCAAGAACTACAAGGGCGTCGACTACATCTTCTACCTCCCGATCGACACGCCGGGCAACGCCCGCCGCTTCCTCGACGCCGCGCACCCCGAAATCGCCATCTTCGTCAAATACGAGTACTGGCTCAACCTGCTCCGCGAACTGCGCCGCCGGAAGATCCGCACCTACGTCGTGTCGGCCATCTTCCGCCGCAATTCGGTCTTTTTCCGCCCCTACGGCGGCATGTGGCGACAGGCGCTGGAGTCGTTCGACGTGATGTTCGTGCAGAACGAGGAGTCGAAAAAACTGCTGGCGACGCTGGGCTTCGACAACGTGCTGGTGGCCGGGGACACGCGCTTCGACCGCGTGGCGGAGATCGCCCGCGCGGCCAGACGCATCGACGTCATCGACCGCTTCAAGGGCGACAACCGCCTGTTCGTGGCCGGATCGACATGGGAGCCGGATGAAGAGCTGCTGATCCGGCTGATAAACGACAATCCCGACGTGAAATTCGTCGTCGCACCCCACGAAATGGACGAGTCGCGTATCGCACGGCTGATGGCCGAAACCAAAGGCGGCGCGCTGCGCTACACGCAATGCACGCCCCGCACGACCTACGGTTCGCGGCAGCTGCTGATCCTCGACACGGTGGGGATTCTCGCCTCGGTCTACGGCTACGCCACCTGGAGCTATATCGGCGGCGGCTTCGGCGTCGGCATTCACAACACGCTCGAAGCCGCGACGTTCGGACTTCCGGTGGCCTTCGGTCCCAACTACGAAAAATTCAAGGAGGCCCGCGATCTGGTGACGCTCGGCGCCGCCCGGTCGGTGACCGACTACGAGCAGTTGCGCACGTGGTTCGTGCCCCTGCGCGACAACGAGGAGTTCCTGCAGAAAACCAGCCGCATCGCCAAGGATTACACCACCCGCCACCAGGGAGCCACAGGCATCATCGTCAAAACGATTTTCCACTAAATAGCCGGCAGGCCCTCGCGTTCCGAACCGGACCGGAGGCATTTCCGCCCCCTTCCCGCCGTCGTTACAACAGCGGTCGGAGGCTGCGCGCGAACAACGGGCCGCCACAGCAGTCGCATCACACGGTCGCCGCCAAAGCGGCGGACAGCCCCGTAAACCGGGCATCCCGGCTTTCCGGAAAGCCCTTCATGCCGCAAGCGGCAAATATGCGGGAGAGCCTCCGCCTGGTCCCAAATTCAAATGAGGAGATTCGCGCACCGAAAAAAACGGGGCGGATGGAACGTACGTCACGCACAGTCCATCCGCCCCGTTTAACAGTTTGTGCGGAAAGCCGCTCACAAACCGGGAACGTCAACGCCCGAACAGCAGGGTCGCATCCTTCGGACGCTTGTACCAGTCCTTTTCACGGGAACCGCCCGAAGCGCTTTTGAGGAACCAGTAGCAGTCGTCGATGCTCTGCATCTCCTGCGGCCATTCGAACTTCCACGAGGCGTCGTCGGGGTCCGAAAGCGGAATGTCCAGCACGCTGGGATACTCCGCCGTATTGAAGCTCGACGGATAGATATAATACTCCGATTCGTTTTTCAGCCAGGGGACCACGTCGCCGTAAAGCGTTTGCACGACAGGCTCGCCGACGGGCTCGAAAGCCTGCGCCGCATAGACGTTCCGATAGCCCTTCAGGCCGGAAAGGAACGGCTGGAAACCCTTCGAATCCCGGAATCCGAAACTGTTGGACATATGCGATCCGGTCGCCATCAGCTGCACGGTGATCTGCTTGGCCCGGTTTTTCGACTGGTAGTAATCCCTGATCTCATATTGAACCACCGCATCGTTGAAGTCGAAATCGCCGCGGTACGGATAATTGTCCTCGAACAGGTAAAGCCCGACGGAGGTCTTGCAGGCGATCTCCTCGGGGTCCTTGTTGCCGCTGTTGCCGATCTCGACCTCCTCGCCGGGGGCGATGGTCCTCGGGTTGCTCTCGATCATGCAGAGAATGTCGTTGTAGTCGCCGTCGTATTTCGCGCTCTCGGTCACCACGCGGTTCTCCATGCCGAGGATGTTGCCCTGAAAATCACCCTCCGTGACGTGGCAGATATAACCGTTGGCCAGATGCCGGTCGACGATCCGGAACGTCTTCTTGTCGTCCTGGTACGTCAGCGTATAATCCTGCACGCGCTCGTTGAGCCGGAGCGTGGTGAAACGGAATCCGCCGTTGCTCACCGTGCTGTTGCCGATGTAAACGAATCCGAGGTTCAACCCCTTGGGGAATACGCCCAGTTTGTAACGCTTGTAGGAGGCGATATTCGACGAGAACTCCTCCCGGGTGTAGAAAACCCAGCTGCGCTGCGCCCGGACCTCGGAATAGGGAATCGCGACCACTTCGCCGTCCTTCACCCCGTAAAAGGTGCAGTCGCCGAGCGTCAGCCCATCCTGTTTCGAAGAGGGATAGGTGTAGAACCAGAGTTTGCCGAAAAGCTGGCTCTGGCGGCAGCCGCCGTCGCCGAGAAACGTGAGCCAGATCTCCGCCTCGTCGAAATCGCCCGAACTCGGCGTCCGGTCGATCACCAGGTCGGTGCACTTGAAAAGGTCGTCGCCCCGGACGTTATTGGTCTTTTCGGGAAAATAGATGCTGTTGACGGCCGTCATAACCCGGGCGCTGACCGGATTCACATCGGCGGCGCGGCTCTGCGGGCCGGGCCGGGCAGCGGCCGAGATCGACAGGTTCCCCACCTCGTAACTTTTCATCTCGCCCTGCGCCACGACATACAGCCTTTCAACGTCCTTCGGCACGTCGAGCGTGATCGAAACAGGCGTAAAACCCGTCAATGCAGGCTGTTTCACAAGCGACTCCCCGTCGTAGGGATTCCCGAAATAGACCGCATAATACTCGCCGGCAACCTCGGAAGCGATATTCACCGCCACGGTCGTCCGGTTGTCGAATCCCCTGGCATACTTTTCATAAAATTCGGTATTATCAACATCCTTGTCGATACACGACGCGGCCGACAATGCCGCGAGCACGAATGCCAGTCTGGAAATGTACATGGTTCAAACCTTTGATCGCTCAAAGATATACATTTCCGCCCAAAAACCAAATCAATTCGTCATCTTTTTCAGTTTTCCGCTCCGTACAACGCTTCACAGTATCTCTTCAGCTCTTTCCACGGATAGTAAGGGCCTCCGGCGAGGGGCAGATTGGCGTCGCGCTCATTATGCAGCACGCGGACGCGCACGTCCCCCGTTTCGGGATTGCGGAAGAAGATGAACTGGACGTTGGTTCCCATCGGCGTCACCGTATGGGCGTTCCACGCCGCAGCTACATCGTCGAGCGACTCCACGCGGGCATAGGCTCCCTCGGCGCGCAGCAGGGCCAGCAGCGGAACCACATAGGTGTCGTGACCGAAACGCAGCGAGGCCGAAAGGTCCGATTCCCCCGCAACGACGCGGTCGGCCGTCTCGACGATATTGCGCAGCAACGGCCTGGCATCGGCGACGAGCGGATCGCCGAAGCGGGCCGAAGGTCCCATGATCAGGTAACGGCGGACGTTCTCGCACTCCCAGAGCGCATAGAGTTCCTCTCTGGTGAAGATTTCATAGAACGGCTCGATGCCCAGATGGCTGACGTCCTGCGTGATGGCGGCCAGCATGAAAAGATCCTCCATCAGATCCAGCGGCTCGTCGATGCACCCGGGGTCGGTGACGAGCGACTTCACGAACCGGTCGGGGTTCACACGCACGCGGGTCAGGCTGTCCGCAACCGCCGAAGCGGCCCCGCGGCTTGCCTTGAGCGAGGGTCCGTTGGCCAGATAACAAAGATCGCGGGCGCTCGCATCGCGCGTGGCGCGGATCGCGGGATTCAGCTCCTTGAGACGTTCGTTGAAAGCCGCCATGCTCAAGATACAGCGCGGAACCTGCGTCGAGCGGCTCTCGATACGGCACACGCGGCCCCCGTCGGTCGAGAAAACCCCGGGATAGGCGGCGAACATCCGCTCGGCGATGCCGCGGTGTTCCTGTACGCCGCGGGGCGAAAGGTCGCCGTAGCGTTTGCAGGCATCGGCGGCCAGCGTCTCGACCTTGGCCAGCACCTCGCGGCCCTTGGGGGTCAACGCCCCGGCCTTGTCGGCTTTGCGCAGCGCGGCGAGCGGCTCGGCATAAGCCTCCTCTTTCGAGTGGTAGCGGCTTCCGTGACGGCCGTAGTGGCTGATGTAGAACGGCTCGTAGCCGTCGGGAACCGGAGCGGCAGGACCGGGCAGGTACTCGTAGGAGTGGTAGATGCTCGCGGTGAGTTCGGGACGGGAGGCCAGTTGGGCAGGGGTGGGCTGCGCAGCGGCGCAGGTCGCGGCCAGCAGCAGCAGGGCCAGCAGACGGGTTTTCAGTGTAAGATATTTCATAGTCAGCATTTATTGGTCATAATCCGGAGTACGAGGCTGTCGGTCTCGTTCATGCCGTCGCGGCCGATGGCGGTGAGGTTGCGGATACATTTGTCCACATCTTCCTCGATGATGCCCTCGACCGGGGTGACGCAATGGCCGTCCATGGCCATCATGGCCGACAGCACGGCCGTCGAGACGCCGCTCGTGAGCTTCATCGCACAACTGGGCTTGGCTCCGTCGCAGATCATGCCCGTCAGGTTGGCGATCATGTTCTTCACGGCCGCGGCCGCCTGGCCGTAGCCGCCGCCCATCAGGTAGGTGATGCCGCAGCTCGATCCCGTGGCCGCCACCACGCAGCCGCACAGCGCCGACAGACGTCCCAGGCTCTGCTTGATGTAGATGACCGTGAGGTGGCTCAACGTCAGCGCCCGGATCATCTGCTCCTCCGAGGCGTGCGTCTCCTCGGCGTAGACCACCACGGGCAGCGTCGCGGCGATGCCCTGGTTGCCGCTTCCCGAGTTGCTCATCACGGGGATCATCGCCCCGGCCATGCGGGCGTCGCAGGCGGCGGAGGTGTAGGATAGTATCCGTGTGAAGATGCTGTCGCCCATCACCTTCCGCTCGCGGTCGCAGCACAGCGTGCGGCCCACGCAGTGACCGAACTCGCCCGCGAAGGAGCGTTCGGCGGCGGCCTTGTTCAGGCGGCTGGTTTCGAGGATGAAGCGCAGTTCGTCCAGCGGCGAGGTCATGGCGAAATCCCATATGCGCGCGAGGGTCAGGGGCACGTCCTCCTCCTCCCCGCCGCCCGCCGCCGGGGTCCGCCTGTCGAGCAGCGTCTCGCCGTCGCGGCTGACGAAGACGAAGGAGGTATGTCCCCCGGCGATGACCGCCACGGCCCTGTGGCCGGCGGCTTCGGCCTCCGCCTCGATATAGAGTTTTTCATCGACGTCCTCTTTCAGGCAGATCGCGATGCGCCGCCCGTCGATCATGCGGCGACCGCGTTCGACGGCTTCGGGCGTCACGTCGCACAGCACCTCCAGCTGATATTCCGAACGCCCCACCAGCGCCCCGAGGGCTACGGCGATCGGCAGTCCGATCATCCCCGTACCGGGGATTCCGACACCCATGGCGTTCTTGAGGATATTGGCGCTCAGGCGCACCGTGATTTTTTCGGGTTCCCCGCCCAGCGTTTCGGCGGCACGGGCCGTGCACAATGCCACGGCGATCGGTTCGGTGCACCCGATGGCGGGGACCACCTCCCGGTTGATGAGGTCTATGATTTGGTTGCGTTCGGCTTGAGATAGCATGATCGGCAAATTTCTTGAATCGCAAATATAACAAAAAAACACTATTTTTGCCCTATCCGAAAGCATTACAATGATGGAAAATCCGAAAAACCGCAAATGGAAAGTCCTCACGAGCGAATATCTCGCCCGCAAACCGTGGTTCACCGTGCGCCACGAAAGCCTCGAACTGCCCGACGGACGCCGCATTCCGGATTACTATGTGTTCGAATATCCCGACTGGATCAACGTCACGGCCGTCACCCGCGACGGACGGTTCGTGCTGATCGACCAGTACCGCCACGGGCTGGGCGAAACCTCGTATGAAATTCCGGCCGGCGTCACCGAGCCGTCGGACGCCTCGCCGCTCGACGCCGCGCAGCGCGAACTGATGGAAGAGACGGGCTACGGCGGCGGCCAGTGGCGTCTGCTGACGACCCTCTCGGCCAACCCCGCCACACAGAACAACCTCACCTACTGCTACCTCGCCACGGGCGTCGAACCGCTCGGCGAACAGCGTCTCGACCCGACGGAGGACCTGCGCGTGCACCTCTTGACGCGCGAAGAGGTGCTGGAGCTGCTCCGCACCGACCGTATCCGGCAGGCCCTGATGGCCGCGCCGCTGTGGCGTTATTTCGGAGAAGGCAACGAGTAGCCGCCAGCCCCGGATTCGGGCGTCGGGCCGCACCCGACGCATCGGATAGCCGGCCTTCAGGCGGTCGACGTCCGAAGCGCGGAGACAAGTCCCGGCCGGTCCATCGGCGACACGAAAAAGGGCGGCCCTTTCGCAGGGTCGCCCTTCCCGCCGGCCGGAAGGCCTATTTGCCGACGGTCTGCGCCAACGCCACGAACCAGCGCGCCGGCTCCAGCCCGAGGGCCGCCAGCAGTTCCGCCTCGGGAACGCTGCCGCGCGTGATCGAGCGCAGGCCGTGCCCCGCCGTGTAGAGGTTGACATTCTCGGCATAGCCCGCGGCATCCTGCCCGCAGAGGTAGCGGACGTGCTCCGCCGGGATATTCCGGCCCTCGTATACCGTCCGGTCCGCCAGATAAACCAGATTCAGCGGCGCGGCGAAGACGAAGTCCTGCATCCCGGTCAGTTTGCGGCGGTCGCCCTCCAGCACGCGCACCAGCTTATGCGTCCGGGCGTCGTAGCGATAGACGCCCTCGGCGAAAAACGCATAGACACGCACCGGATAGAGCGCCAGCGCCGAAGGAGCCGTCAGGCGGTCCTGCCGGGGCGGTTGATGCCGGCGGCGGCCCACACCACGCCCGAAAGCTCTTCGAGCGTCAGCGGCGCGGCCGCATATTCGCGCCACGAGCGGCGGTTGGCCAGCGCCTCGTTCACACTCGTCCCACCCACGGTGTCGGGGGCCGCGAGAACGATCTCCGGGCCGTGTTTCACTTCGGTTTTCGTCGCCGCGGCCTTGCGGGCCGACGGACTTCCGCAGCATGCCGCCATCAGCAGCGCCGCACAGGCAATCAGTTTCGTTTTCATCTTTCCCAAAATTTAGTTGTATCGCAGCGAATATAGAAAAAAATTCCGGTCCGCACCCGTTTTTCCGGCACGAACTCACTTCCGGACATTCAGTCGAAATCCGCCTCTGCGACCGAACCGAGCACGGCAACGATCTCCTCGCCGTAGCGTTCGGCTCTGCGGGAACCGAATCCCGCGATCGAAAGCAGGTCGGCAGGCGAGGCGGCTCCGCTCCGGGCCACGTTGAGCAGGTCGCGGTTCGAGGCGATGACAAAGGGCTTGCAGCCCATTTCGGCCGCACGCCGGTCGCGCCACACGCGGAGCGCCTCGAAGCGTTCGCACTCCCCGGGCGTGAGTTCCGCCCCCGCGGGGAGGTGCCTGCCGGCCAGCGCGGCGCGCATCGCGGGTTCGTCGGCGGTCTTCTCGTTGAAAATGACAAGCAGCATCCACGCACTGCGGCTGCGCAGGCATCCGCAGTGCAGACGCGGCACGCGGACGGCCGAAAGGAATTCGTTCACCGTCCGCTCGTCGTGTTCCCGGAAAGCCGGGTCGACGCGGATTTCAAAAGTTTTGATCCTCATAATCTGTCGTTTAAAGTTGCGGGGCAAATATAAGCCAAAGAGCCGTAATCTGCAACAAAAGGTCCGAGGCACGGGATTTTTGATTATCTTTGCCCGTAAGTCAACACCCAACGCCATGAAACCGGAAACCGTCTGCACCGTCGTCTTCTCGCCGACGGGCACTTCGAAAAAAATCGCCGAGACCGTAGCCCGGAGCATCGCCTCCGACGCCGGGACCGAAGCCGCCGCCCTGAAAACCATCGACCTGACGCACGCCGCGGCACACTCCGCCGCACTGTCGGCCGGCGCCGTGGCGGTTATCGCCGCCCCCGTCTACGGGGGACATGTGGCCCCGACGGCCGCAAAAAGACTGGAAACGCTCCGCGGCTCGGGAACGCCCGCCGTGGTGATCGCGGTCTACGGCAACCGGGCCTTCGAAAAGGCCGCCGCGGAGCTGGCCGCGCTCGCCGCCCGGCAGGGATTCGTCCCCGTGGCCGCAGCAGCATTCGTCGGCGAGCACTCGTACAGCACCCCCGAAACCCCCGTCGCCGCAGGACGCCCCGACGCGCAGGACCTCGCCCGGGCCGCGGAGTTCGGCGCCGCGGTGCGCAAAAAACTCGCGGCGGGAACGCCTGCCCCGGTCGACGCCGCAAAACTGAAGGACGTGCACACGCCGCTCGTGCCGATGCTGCGCTTCATCCGTTTCGTCGTGGGCTACCGCCGCCGGCAGAAGAAAAACCCGGTCGTCTACCTGCCCGCATGCGATGCCGACCGCTGCACCCATTGCGGCCGCTGCGCCGCGATCTGCCCGACGCAGGCCATCGCGCGGGGCGACGAGGCGCACACCGACCCTGCGCGCTGTATCCGCTGCTGCGCCTGCGTCAAGGGATGTCCGGTCGGAGCACGGAGTTTCCACACCCCCTTCGCCGCAGCCCTCGCACGCAGCTTCACCCGGCGCAAACAACCCGTAACGATCTTATAATCATGGTCGAGCGTCTCGCATCTCCGGCTGCGCACGAACTCGACGCACTTACCGATCTGTGGGAGAGGTCGGTACGCGTCACGCACGATTTTCTGGCTCCGGAGGACATCCCCTTTTTCCGCCGCATGGTGCGCCAGGAGGCGCTTCCGGCTGCGGAAATCTATGTCATAAGGGATTCCGGAAACGGATTCGCAGCCTTTGCGGGCATCGGAGCCGACCGGCTCGAAATGCTGTTTGTCGCGCCCTCCGCGCGCGGAAAAGGCCTGGGGCGCGAACTCGTGGAGCACGTCGCGGTCCATTGCGGAGTGCGACGCGTGGATGTGAACGAACAGAACGCGCAGGCCGCGGGATTCTACGCACGGATGGGTTTCCGCATCGTCTCGCGCGACGCCCTGGACCCGTCGGGTCGTCCCTACCCCATTCTCCACCTCGAACGCTGACAAACGACGGGCCGCCTCTCGGCCGCCCGTTCCGCCCGTTCCGCATACCCGCTGACCGCCAGCGGCCCGTCGCCCACTGCGGCCGTCGCAAAAAAAGGAGAACCCGTTCAACGGATTCTCCCTCCCCATTATAGAATGGCCGCAGGCTATCTGACCTCGATCTGGCGGGCCGCAACGGCGGCTTCCGTCTCTTTCTTCTTGGGAATCTCGATGGTCATCACGCCGTTCTCGACCTTGGCCGCGATCTTCTCGCGCACGACGTTGTCGGGCAACAGCAGGCTCTGCTGGAATTTCGTGTAGGAAAACTCGCGGCGCAGATACGTGCCCTTCTTCTTGTCCTCCTCCTTCTGCTCGGCCTTTTTCTCCATCGTGACGATCAGCTCGTTATCCTCGTTGATATGCACCTTGAAATCCTCCTTGGTCATACCTGGGGCGGCGACTTCCACCTTGTATTCGTTCTCATCCTCGATGATGTTGACGGCCGGAGCCGTGGTGTTGTGGCGTTCGGCAAGCCAGTCGTTGCCCAGAAAATCGTTGAAAATGCTCGGCAGCCAGTTCTGATTACGTCTTACAGGTACCATAGTTTTGTCCTCCTTGGTTTTATTTGGTTTAACATTTCGTTTCATCTCTGCGCCTCTTATGAAGCGCTTTCGTATCCGATACGGTCAAATCCTATGCCAGTTCGGAGAAACTGAAAAAATGTCATAAATTGTCACAAACGCGGCACAAAATTGCCGAAAAGACAGAAAAAATGTCCTGACAGTATGGCGTCTTAAATATTTTCCTATTTTTGCAACATGGACAACGAATTGATTTTCCGGCAGGCACAGTCCTGCGAAACGGACCGCATCATGCAGATCATCCGCCAGGCACAGGCCCGGATGCACGCGGCAGGCAGCCGCCAGTGGCAGGACGGCTATCCCGCCCCGGGACATATCTCGGCAGACATCGGCCGCAACCGCGGCTATGTATTGTGCAAACCCGGCGTGGAAGGCCCGCTTTCAGTGATCGCCTACGGCGCGGTGGTGTTCGACGGCGAACCGGCCTACGACGCCATCGACGGACAATGGCTCACCGACGAGCCGTACGTGCTGGTGCACCGCATAGCGGTCGCCGACGGGGAACGGGGCCGCGGCGTGGCGGCGGAATTCCTGCACCGTGTGGAGACACTCGCACAGGAACGCGGCGTCAAAGCCTTTCGCATCGACACCAACTTCGACAACCAGACCATGCTGCGGCTGCTCGAACGCACGGGATTCACCTATTGCGGGAAAGTCGTCTACCGGAGCGGCGAACGGCTGGCTTACGAAAAACGAATCTGAAAACACTCCGACACAAAAAACAGAACCCGAGGCTCCACTCCCCGGGTTCTTTCATTTCACTGTTCAGCGCGTCACTATCTTCTTGAAGAAATCCTCCAGAGGAACATTGTAATAATCGCACAAATCAGCCAGCGTCGTCAGTGAAATGCTATGCCTTCCGCTTTCGATCCGCCCGATGTTCAGGTCGGTGTCGAACCGGACATTTTCTTGAGTAAGGCCTCTCTCCCGGCGGACTGTTTTCAGCCGATCCACTACTTGTTTCACCAGAATCTCATTACGCCGCTGCCGTTTCATAATGCAAATTTCCGCAATTATGCACTCAATTTTTACTACACACTTGTAGCACAGCGACTAAAACGACACCTTCAAGCGTGTAGTTGCCGGAAGCACAACGAATACAAATCCATTCAAGCCACTTTTCGGCCTTTTTGAAATATGCAAAAATAAAAAAATTGTTGTATAAAGCAGCGAAAACAACCGGAACAGCGGCGAAAAAGCTGATGCCGGGGACCGTTCGTCACAGTTTTCACAACCCGGTCTTCGGATCGCCCCCGTCTTCCGAATGTGCACCGTATGCGCTGCAAATCCGGCCCCGTTCGACTCCCGCAGAGTAGCGGTGAGCGCCGACTGGAAAAGAAAAACGACCTGCATTTCTGCAAGTCGTTGATTTTTAAGTGGTACCACCAGGAATCGAACCGGGGACACAAGGATTTTCAGTACAAACCATTGAAAATCACAACAGTTACACCGTCTGTATCTTAAGATTCATTTCCAATTTATCCACCTATTTTGGGTAAGACACAGGGAAAAACAAGACGTTGGGTTAAACAAAATTCATTACATATTTGTACACCTATCTCTCTTATCATTATAAGATTTAGGTGTTCAATTCAAAAGAGGTTATTAAGGTATGAACAGACATAGTTTTTCAAAGTCAAGCCCCCATTTCTGTTGCTCCATAAAAGAGCATCCCAACAGACCGTGAATCTGTATGCCCGATTCTTCCTCCACTTTTCCAAAAGCCGAGGATAAATCCATCACCGAGAAATCTGCTTTGTACTCCCGTTCTTCCAGAGAGAAAGTCAATTTAACAACATCTGTGGTCTGGAGTGTTCCATCTATCCCGAATTGCTGCTGTTGGGCTGTTCCTCCCGAAAGTTGGAAGAACTCAGCCACTCTTTTATCAAGGACATTGATGTTACTCCCCGTATCAAGCAAAAAGCACAGGTTCTTGGCCTGTGCTTTTACTATGAGGAGGGGTAAACCTACTTGGATTAGACTCTGTTGGAGTAGAATTTTATTATTTTCGTTCAATCTCATCTATTTCATCTGTACTAAATTCAATTTCAATGACTTTTGATTTTAGAGGCGATATACTATTATCATAACCTGCAACTCTTATCACTCCATAAGTATTGAACTGGTTTTTCATATTCTGCAATGCTGTTTTTAAATCCATAGATAAAACATGCAAAACAGTAACCCCAGTTTGGTATTTCTCATAAGATTTAGTATCAGGCATAAAACTCACCCCAACAGCATGGCGTTGCATTTCTACAAGATTGAAAATCCTCTCAATCGACGGGTGCTCGTTATTCTGCATATTATGATTATTGTATCGTTTTAATTGATGAATAATATTCACTCCACGAACTATTTTTATATGCTTCAAGACTCTGAGAGGGGACATACAATACAAAATTCTTACATCTGAAATCATTTAATATCGGAGGAATAGAGGGATAACAATAAATATTCGCCAAGTTTATGCAATAATACATATCAATCATCTCCACACTTGCGGGAATTTCAATGGAAGTTAAAGCTTCACAATCACAGAACACACCTTCGACCATATATTTTAATTGCGATCCCTTTTCGAAAGTCACACTTCTCAAAGAGGAGCAATTATTAAATATACAGCCTTTAATCATCTCCACACTTGCAGGAATTTCAATGGAAGTTAAAGCTTCACAATTACAGAACATACCATCATAACTACTATACAAGCCACCGAATATATATTTTAATTGCGATCCCTTTTCGAAAGTCACACTTCTCAAAGAGGAGCAATTCGAGAATAGATCTTCAAGTCGAGTTACCCTTTTGGGTATATTAATACTAGTCAAACTCACGCAAGAACCAAATGCCTGCCTCCCAATTTCAGTGACTTCTTTGGGTATATTAATACTCATCAGACTGCTACATCTTCTAAATGCACTATCCCCAATTTCAGTAACCTTGTTCTTCATATCTATATTTTTCAAACTACTACAGCCATAAAATGCACTATACCCAATTTCAGTAACCTTGTCCGGTATATCTATATTTTTTAAACTACTACAGCCATAAAATGCACTCTCGCCAATTTCAAGAATATTATTCGGAAGAACAATTTTGCTCAACTTGGAACAGGTATAAAACATCTCATCTCCAATTCGAACTTTTAAATTATTGCTTAGATCGACTGTAGTGAGTTCGTGACACTCTTTACAATTTAATATTTCGAGATTAGAGAAATAACCAATACCCGTCAATGTTTTAATCTCCTGACGCGCAAGATCAATTTTAGCAACAGCAGAGGCTTCTATTTTAGAAACTTTCCCATCCTTATTAACATCGAAATTATCATAACAATATTGCATAAAAATGATATCGTCCATGCAAGAACAAACATCATTTGGGTCCGGTAAATCAGGTAATGGGCTCGGTTTATCGGGTTTGTCTGGATTATTTTCGCTGTCTTCGCTTTTACTGCATCCTACGCCCATCATTATGGCCGCAACAAATAATATGGTTAGTGTTTTCATTTCTGGTATAGTCTAAAATTAATTTCAGTTATCGAAACAATCGTTTTTTCTTCGGTCTTTGAAAAATCACCTAATCCCTCAGTCGAATATTCCGTTCCCAACTTTTTATTGATAAATAGGCAAGCTTGTTGGGTTAAATCAGGTTGCTGCGTGTCGGGAACCACATCTTTAACTGTCAGAAAGACATCCATTGTTTGTGGTGTGACAGATTCAAAGGCTTTTTCGAAACGAAATTCACCTTTTTCATAGATTAAATTAATCATTGGATTTAGATATTTACCCCAGCCAACTCCGAATCAAGGGGATTATAAAAAAAGAAAGTGTGGAGTTGTTAGTTTATCTGACAATAGGCATTTGGCGTGGCCCGAGAACAAATAAACAATACCCCACACTTGAGCAGTATATCGAGGATGATATAGCTACGCAAGTGATGAGTGTTTGTATTGCTTACCCTTGTTCTCTTAAAATCGCCAAATTTTATTGTCAAGGATAAAAGCTAAACACTTTCATCAATCAATATGTCGCTACCCAGCGGATAGCATCACAAAGTTAGAAAATGTTTTTTAAATACAACGACTCAACGGGGTATTGTAACAACAAATTTCGGTTTAAAGTTTCAGAAAATCAATATTGATCTGAGAAAATGTTTACTCTTTCTTGCGGGGGTCTGCTCTTATGTAGGCCACAAGGACAAATATAAGCCCTCCGATAAGTGTCAAATACAAATCTTTCATAAATTCAGTACTCTAAAATAGTGCATAATCGGTACGTCTCAAATGATAGCTGAATGCACCCGAATAAAAAAAGAGGCATGGATCGCTCCACACCTCCCATTGGTATTCAAATCTCCGGCTTATCCCCGGATGATTTTCAGATAGTACGTCAGACTTTGAATTACTACATCTTCGATAAACTCCACAAAAGCCGAGTTATCTCCCGAGGATGCTTCCTCCAAAGTCTCATAGTAGCGTCGCCTTGTCTCATTGTCCCCCTTGATATTGGCTATGGGATAACCGTGTTGCATCAATATCAGATTCATCACGAGACGGGCTGTCCTGCCATTCCCGTCAATAAAGGGATGAACAGACACCAGTTTCTCGTGCATCTGAGCGGCCAATACAACCGGGTGCATGGAATCTTTGTTTGCCTCGTACCATTGAAACAACTCGTCCATTTTGGGCTGTAACAGATAAGGCTGGGGAGGAATATGCTTGCTACCGCTGATAATGACAGGTACACGGCGGTATTTCCCTGCATTGTCCTTGTCTATGCTGTGCAGGACAATGGCGTGAATATCCAAAAGCACACGTTCCGAGATCGGCTCTTTCTTCTGGGCTACGTCCTTAATAAAATCAATGGCCTCTTTATGGTTGATAGCCTCCAGATGCTCCCTTAACCCTTTGCCTGCAATGGTAATACCTTTGTTGACCACCATATCCGTTTCATGGAGGGTCAGGGTATTTCCCTCGATGCGGTTGCTGTCATAGGTATATTCAATCTCCAGGGCCTCTGTGATGCGGTAATTCTCATTAGCCCTGTATTGATTCAGTTCACCTAAAAGGGTGTCGATCTGTTGCAACTTGTCATCCATACGCACAAAAATACACAAATTTCAGACAAAAGATAATTCCCGGCGCTCTTTTAGAGAGTCTGTACACCTATCTTTCCATTATATAAGAGAGATAGATGTACAACTCATGCGCAGATAGATTCCATTATTATAAGCAATTAAGTGCGCACACTCCAACTTTCATATCATAATGGATAATAGACAGACCGCAGCACTTCCGGTAAGAAAACTATTTATAGCTGGGATGGTAAGTTAATAACAGAGGGGATTTCCGGGAAAACCCCACGCACATACTTTTGAATTATTTAGAAAGTAAGTGCGGGAATTACTCTACAAACCACCTGTACTCGCTCTCTCCATACAGAGCCTTGTTGATACCCTCAGCCAGTTGCGAGGCATTGAGTGCCCTGTCCAGAAAATTGTCGATGTAGGAGGACTTATTAGCCCCTGTAAGTAGGTTGTAGACCTTCCACATGGAAATCTCTCGGCTCTGTGCATCTACTCCGAAAGCCTCGTCTTGGTAATAAGCCCTTGCCACCAGATTGATCTGGGTGTCTGTCATCAGCAATTGGGGCAGTCTCTTTTTATCCTCCTGGGGCAGGCATTGATAAAGCCGTGACTTTCCCAAGAGCTGAGCGAACTGATGTTCTGTCATGGAAGAGTTCACAAGGGTTTGCATCTGCCTTGTGTGTTTCTCGGGGTTATAGAGCTGAAACAACTCCATGACAGCCTGAAAGAGGGCCTGTGTATTCATCACCTTGATCTCGCTCTTATAGCCGTCCGTGGAGACACACATATTGCAGCAGACCATGTTCTGAAAGCCCACAAAGACCTTGAATTTCTCCGCAGATTTTTTGTTGTAGAGGTTTTCATGGTTGTAGGCCCTTACCCCTCCTACTGTCAGCTTTAAGGGGTTTCCGTCGATGTCCTCGTGGATAGTGGGGATTTCAAAGCAGAACATCATCCGCTCATAGTAGATGGTCTTGTCTGTCTCCAAAAGCTGATTCACGGGCTTATGGATAGCCTCGGGGATTCTGCCCTTGATGATATGGCTCACCCTTATTTCGGGGCTGTCGATGGCCTCTCCCCGGAAGAACTGCTGAGCCGCCTCATGGACTGTCTCCACAAAGGCAGGGTGTGAAATGGTTACCTCGTTGTCTTTGGAGAAAACCGGGACCACACAATCACTTTGCAGGTGGCGGATTGAAACCTCTTTGGTATTGGCCTCTATAAAGGGTGTGGTCTTATCCGTCCTGAGCGGCTGTGTAATATTGATAGGATGTTGTGTCGGCAGAGGAATAATCTCTTGCCTAACGGGATGGAGTTGGAGCGCTGTTTCCATAGTTTTGAGGGGTTTGGGGTTGAATGATGTTTGATTGGGGATTGAGGTTGCACCAATTCAGGATGGCTTGGCCTACTTTGGGAGTGATGGTGAACTCGGGACGGCCCATGAACAGGCCTGTTCTGTCTTTGGAAGCCTGCACATGGTGTTTGAGGTCTATATCCAGAACGACGGTAAATTCATAGTCCATGCCATCCCTTTGCATGGCTTTTAAGCCCACTTTTTCCGGGACCATCTTGCCGTTCTTTTCATTGAGGACATAATCCTGCTTGGTGCGCATGGTACAGATGATATGCACGGGAGATTGGAGGATTTTCTGCACAAAGGCATTCTGCCGGGGTGTAACCTTGGCCCAGTTTGCAAAGGAATTGCCTTGCAGTCCTGCATGGAAATCCAGCAGGTAGTCCCAGCATTGGGAGATACTGTCCACGATGATTACCTCCATACCTGCATTTTCACATAAGGTGATGGCCTCGATGTAATTCTCCGGGGAATAATCACCACCGAGGGAGACCACATTGTAGGTCCCGAGGTGAGCATAGAGATCGGCAGAGCCATTTTCAGAATCTATGACGACAATTTTAGACCAGTCAGAGGTCATGCCATAGGCTAACAGGAGGGCTGAGTAGGTTTTGCCCGAACCTGCACAGCCCTGAAGGGCCAATTTGATTTTGGCCTGCTTTCTTGTAGAAGGACGGATGTTTAACATGATGTATGAAATTAAGGTGTGTATCTATCTGAACATAAAAAAACAGGCAGAAAGCCCCAAAGCCTCCTGCCTGTCCTGAGAATCCCTAATCAGTCTAAAACACAGCCAATGTAGGGGCTCCTCCTTCGCCCCGCTGATGGAGCATCATAAACATCTCCCCTGTCTCGGCATTGCACACCTGAGAGACTACCGGGTCTGTCAGCTGTCCTGTCTCTACTTTCCGACTGCAAGGGCCTGTTTCAAGGCCATAGACAAAGAACACCTTGCCTGTGTGGGGATTCTGTTTTACCTCCAGCTTCTCAACTCCCTGCTGGGCCTTGAACTGGGCTACCTCCCACGTCTCGATAAATTTCAGATTGCTTTCCATACCACAAATTTTAGATTAAAGTGTTGTGGCGGGGGACCATCCCCACGCCGAGTGCAGGGAGAGGTCATGTGGTGATTGGGGCAAACGTGTGCGGACAAAACTGAAAAAAAAATAAAATAGTTAGAACTTAGGGGTCAGGAAATAATGTCTTATTAATAATAATGTTTGCCAACACCAACAGATTCATTTACTTAGGATAAGGGCAGGAGTTGGATAATCCCGCCCTTATGCGCACTTAGTTTTATAATTATATAATGGCTTATCTGAGCAATTCCGATAAAGGATAAATAGCATTTTAGTAGTGTCATACTCAAACGGTTCTTTCCCATGTAACCACTCTTTATAAGTCTGATGCCCTAACCAATCACATGTCAGCATTAATGAATCGGGATAATTGTCAAATTGAGGATTTTGCAGATAATCACCAGCAAGCCCTATATAGCCTTTAACTCGTAAAGATTTTAAGTGTTTGTAGTAAGCTGTTCTTGAAATACCTAATCTCTTAATGGCTTCCGTTGCAGATAGTCCCATATTGAATGAATTATTAAACCCTATGCAATAGAGAGCGAGCAGGAAGCCCTTTTCTTCGGATGAGAGCCTATTATCTTCTAATACCCCTCTGTGGATAATCCTAAATTGTTCAGGAACATACGGCAAAATATATCTTTTGCGCCTGTTGCTGTTTCTTACAAATTCTTCAATGGTACAAAGACCGCTATTTTTCAGTCTTTTGGCAAAATGATCCTTTATGTAACCCAGGGATTTTCCTGTAAATCCGGCTAATTGCTCATAGGTGACATCCGTTGTATTATCATCATGTGCTGTCAGGCAGAGAGCAGTAAAAACATAAAGATCATTGAGAGGCAGCTTCTCAGCTGCTTCAGTGGGGATAACCGTATAATTTTTCATAGGGTGCAAAAATGGTGTTTGTATTTTAGGCTGTTCTATATTACTTACTATCTATTATTAGAGATATAAAGAAGGTAGGTAATATAGATTCGCATAAAATGCGAACACACTTAAAAATGATACTTAAATTGGATTCTTGGAGGGCCTAACCTCCTGAAAGACAAGACAAAGATAAGTAAAATTTTTGTATTTTGCAAATATTTTGGCGGTTATTTTTCTGTAAATCAGAGATTTATAGTAAGAAATATTTCAGTAGATTTTCCTCGGTTTTTGGGATTCTCAGCGGGCCGTGCTTTTTGAATCCCATTGGATTTTTTCCCTTTATAAGGTAAATTTTAGGTCTCTCTACCAAGAATAGAGCTTTCAACAGGCTTACTGATGCACGCTGTTTGATAGTCTTGTGAAGATGGTATTTTACTATTGGAGCAGTCAGCTCTTGTATTTCCGAGGCTTTATATTTTCTGCCGATCTTGAATACCCTGAGTAAATCCCGTTTGAATGGGTGCTTATCATCCAGGGCCCAGAATACAGCGGCATTTTGGAGGTTTTTATAGGCTCTCTTATCGCTATGGCGAATTTCCCATAGATGGTCAATAAGGGTGTTTGCATCTACATATTTTTGAAGAGAATAGAATCTGTTCACAAATGCCGAGCACCCTTTACGGGATTGAAAGGTTTGTTTTTCTCCTGCTGTCAGGTGTCGAGATTTAGTGATCTCTCGTACCTCATCAATTATTTCAGCAAGTCGCCTGTCAACAGTTACTTGTAATTCTTCCTTGTTTACTTGTTCTATCTTTTTCTGTTGCTCGGACAGGGGGAATGTTCCATATCTATTCTCGAATGTTACCTTGTGCCCTTGCGCTTCCAAAGCCAGTTGCAAGTGAGCGATCGAATCATAGATGGTATTACTCAGCTTCTGACGTTCTACAAGGTAGTCAATATTCATATATGCAACCACATCCTTGCTGAAATAGTCTCTGCGAGTTAACTGGATAGGTCTCTCTCCAGAAATAGAAATCGCTCCTTTCTCCCGGATTGCAGTTTTAACTATCTCGAATAAGTCCAGTAAATCTTTATCTTGTTCTGCTAACTCGGAGGCTGATTTTTGTAGGTGAAGAAGAGCGTCAGCCTGTTTGAGCAGGGTGGCTTGGTAATCTCCATCTGCATTCTGTCGCCACTTTTCACGGGTGTTGTAAATGATGGTGTCGCTCAATATCCCATTCGAGAATCTGCATCTTCCATGTATCTGCGTCAATTTATCCGGGGAAAGCATCTAATAGTTCTGTCGGGCGTTGGAAACCGTAATAAGGTGATAGTAGTCCTCAATGTCCACTCCTGCAAAATAGCAGCTTGTGATGAAATTGATTCTTTTAGGCAGCTTGTTCCCTTCGGCCAATTCCGCATAATATGTCCCGGCTTCCTCTACAGATGAATCACTACACAGAATAGCACAATCCTTTAGGTGTTCATCGGGCAGCAGTTTGATGATATTCCTGCAATGCCGGATAGAATTGTAGGCAATCACTATCTTTTCAGTCGGAGGTAAAAATTGTATCTGCTGTGATGTCAGCGCATCCAGATTATCCGTGTAATAGAGTTGTATCTTGCGTTTGGGTGCATCTTTCCATGATAAGTTGAACTTGCATTCCTGTTGCAACTGAGGATTGGAAAACTCCCTCATAGTTGCGGTTACAAGGCATCTGTTCTTGGGTGGAAATTCAAAGTAATGGTCTATAAGAGATTCCAAACTGGGCCTGTAATTACTCTCCGACTGAATCATGTCCACCTCGTCAATCATCAGAAAATAATCCTTATAGTGCTCTTTTCCGATGATCTGCAATAGTTTGTATAGACTGTCAGCCACTACAAGGAATTTCTTGTATACTACTTTATCGTCGGACAGATAACTTTGGATTTCTTTTATGCTCGTCGTATCTCTCTCGTCATTGATTTTTCCTCCGACATAAAGAAGTTTGGTCTTATTCCGCTGCCATTTGTTGTAGGCCAGAATCTTGGTCGGAAATACAATGATGGAATTTCTTTTTGAATCAATTTCCAATGAAGTTGCTCCAATGCCTGCTACCTGCTTATCCACTATACCGTGAGGCATCTTATCCATATAAAAAGATAGCTTCAATTGTACACTATTGCTTCCAACAGGAATGGGGACAGGTGTTCCCTGTTCAAGGGCATTCATTATTTCATCCACATTGCCTGGGAAGCCGATCTCCAGGGAAAGGTCCGATAGCTGATTTATCTCGTGATCCATAAGAGCCTCCTTGTCTTCAGCGGATGATATCCACCCATCCGCTGAATCATGCAGGTCTTTATAAGTATTAGGAACAGACTGCTTGGTCGTTACTGTCGGTGCAGAAAGTTGAGGTGTTGCCACTAAAATCGTCTTCTCCTCCTTTACTGGTGCGGCCTCATCAGGAAACTCCTGTAAAACAGAAAAATTCAAATTGGAAAGGTCTAAATTCCCATTTCCCATAATATCTGCAACCTCTGCTGCGATATCATCCAGATCTTCCAAATCAATCATATCTGCTCACTTAACATTTTAATACAAAACTTATCTATCTGAGCAAATATAGCAAAAGTTAAGGGGAATATTACCGTTCCCCTTAACTTTATACAAGATGTTGCATTGCCTCGTCAATCTGTTTATTTTCAAAACTATCCAGATAAATTTGGGTGACTTTTTCAGAACTGTGTCCCAAAGAGCTGCTGATAATAGAGGTTGCAACCCCAGCTCTTCTGAGGACTGTCGCATAACTGTGCCTTGCTACATAAGTGGTCAGTTTATTTGGGATTTTCAACTCCTCGCCGATTTGTTTCAGGGCCTTGTTGGTTTTAGCAAGGGCTTTGTGAATCCGGTTGAATTTCTGCAACTCTGTTTTGTGACTGCTGTTAAGGATTGGAAATAGATATTCAGACGTTGGATTCTGGTATCGTTGTATTATCTCCAATGCTTTAGGCATCAATTTGTAAGAGAGTAATTTCCCGGTTTTATGCCGCGTGTAATAGAGCCTCCCGCCTGCAATATTTTCCTGTTTCAGCCGTGCCATGTCACCGAAATTGATTCCGGCAGTATAGTAGCTGAAAAGAAAAATATCACGGGCCAATAGGATGTATTCTGTGTTAGTGCATTGTGGGGAGTAGTTTTCTATGAGGATAATGTGTTGTTTGGCAATAGCCCGTTTATGGGTGGAGGTCCACAATTTGCCTACCTTGAATTTGATGAATGGATTGGATTTAGGACAGAATCTACCCTCTTCAACAGCCCTGTTATAAGTGGCTTTTAAGATACTGAATTTAGTAGCTATGCTATTATTTCGATTGCCCCTATTTCTTAGAAATAGTTCAAAATCATTTAGGAATTGCGTATCTATCTCATCCAATCGAATAGGAGTGGATTTATATTGCCGAAGCAGAGATAAGGCCACTTTGTGTTTTGATGCAGAGTTATATTTCCCAAAGGCTTCCAATCGCTCAATAATTTGTTCCAAGCACTCATTCATCGTAGAAGCGATAATTTCTATCTTTTTCTCATCGAGCAGGGTATTCAATATGAATTCTTTATCCAAACTGTCCAAAAGAACATGAACAATCCATTTAGGAACTGAAACTCGTGTCTCCCCATCCTCCATCCATATTTTCCTAACCCGCCCCCATGGCCCTGTATACATTTCATCCTCCATTTGATATAAAAAATTAAATGATCATCAGTAAATATAATAAAAGCCAAGGGGAAAACTTACTATTCCCCTTAACTTTATATAAGATGTTGCATCGCTTCATTCATCCGTTCATTTTCGAAACTGTCCAGATAAATTTGGGTCACTCGCTCAGAACTGTGCCCGAGAGATTCAGAAATAATAGAGGTAGGAACACCAGCCCTTTTCAGCACCGTGGCATAGCTATGCCGAGCTACATAGGTTGTGAGTTTAATCGGTATTTTCAACTCCCTGCCTATCTCGGCCAAAGCCCGGTTTACCTTGGTAATGACCTTGTGATGCCTGTTTAATTTTTGTTGGATCGTTTTATGTTCCTTTGAATAGATAGGGAACAGGTAGATGTTCCCGGAAGCATAACTTTCAATAATCTCCATAGCCCGGCTGTGAATAGGCAGATTCAACAATTTCCCGGTTTTCTGCCGCCTGTAAACCAATCTGCCATCCACAATGTTCTGCCGAGTGAGATTAGCCATGTCTGCGAAATTAATACCGCCCATCAAATAGGAGAAACTGAAAAGGTCAATGGCAAACCGGGTATAAAAATCCCGCCCCTCACATGGGAAATCCATAACGGCTTTCACCTCTGTCTTGGATATGGCACGTTTTGGAGTTTCTGCGTGCAATTTACCCACTTTGTAACTCTTGAATGGGTACTGCTCCATCTTGGCATATCCACGCTCTATGGCCTGATTAAAGACCATTCTCAGGGTTCTGAACCGGACACCTATGGTATTCTCAGCTCTACCCTGCCTGCGGAGCCACAATTCATAGCGTTTCAGCCACAAATGGTCGATGTCAGAAAAATAGACACTCAGGTGCTTATTGAATTTGAGCAACGACCGATAAACTTGCTCCACAGAGGTAGCATAACCTGTCCTGCGTTCATCCTGCAACTCCCGGATGATCTGTCCAAAGAGTTCTCCGACAGTCACGGCCTTCACAGGTTTGGAGATTTGTTCTTTAAGGGTTGTTGCGGTAAATTCCCTATTCTCGGATTTCAATTCCACAACCTTGCCTTTACACTCACATAATTTATTGGCAATCAGTTTCTCCAAATATTCCCTGTCAGGGCAATCCAATGTGGGCTGATTTCTATCAAAATCCCAATACTGAGGTGCAACAGACACTCCAAGGCTGATATACTTGGTCTTGCGGTCTTTTGTAATGCGTATTCTTAAACAATAGTTCGTTAAAAAATGGAATATAGGCTAAGCGGCATCAGTCGCCAAGCCAAAGAGTTCTTTGACAAGTTTAGCATTTAAAGTCTTGTTCGGGTCAATACCGCTCAGGTCAAAAAATCTTTTTATGAAATGAGCGTTGACCATCAGAGACTTAATTTGACCGATAGAAAAGGGTATCCGAGTCTGTTTTCTCAGCACCTTTGTAATGTTGACAGCGGCCAGCGAGGCATTATAGGCAAAATCGAGAGCCTTCTCATCGCGAGCCTGACAATCGAGCAGACCTGTGAACTGATGGCCGTCGCGAAAACAGAACTCAATCTGGAAGCGCGTGCGGTATATGTCATAGACATCCTTTCCGCAAACGGTAGTGTCGGATGAGAAATAGAGTCGGTGGGTGCCGTTGGGCAGATAATGTATCACCAGCCGGATTTTCTGTTTGAGCGACTTGCACCATGCTATAAGTTCATAGGCCTCACCTTCGGAGGCATCGATGTCAAGGCGCTTCATTCGGGACTTGTTGGGATTTGCGAAAACAATCTTCCCGTCCTTAGTCTTTGGCCGTCCCCGCTTGCCGGTGCGTGGCCCTTCATAGACATAGTAAAGCACCGCATTGGAGCGCAGACGGCTTATCAGAGAGAACCCTATCTCTTTCAGACCTGTAAGGAACGGCAAATTCGAGAAGGCTGCATCGGCAACAAGCAACGGCGTTATTTTAAGCAGATTGTCCTTGTACTTCTTCAGCACCGACAGATACCATTGGCTCAATGTCATATCCATGGCTTTAAGCTCAGACGCGTTTTGCGTCTGCACCGCCCTGAGTATCATTGCATCCCTGATATCGGCGTCCACCAAGGCGATACCGAGTATTTCAAGTCCATGTTTGACAGCCGAGGCGCATCCTGACCAAAAGCGACCGACATGGTCGGTCTTCTTTCCGGCCTTCGACACATAGCTCGGATCGATGGCAATGGCCAGACGCTTCATTCCGTACTGAAAACGATCGGCGGCGAGGTTCATGTTGAAGCACAGCCAGCCGAAATCTTTTCGGAAAGTCTGGCGGTAACGCTGCTCTTTACGTCGTCCGTAGCGTCCGAGTTGAAGAAAATTTATCTTTCTGGGGATGCACATGATTAAAATCAGTATCTCGATGATGTTTGCTTTGAAAGTTTTGTTTAACTTTGTAGCGCAGCCGAAGAAAGCCCTCCGGCAGATGCCCTCATATTGGTCAAGCAGTTCGAAAATCAGCATAACTTTAGAGTCGTCGAATAACTATAAAGTTACTGAAAATCAGCGACTTGACCAAATTTTTAGTGTTAAATTTTCATGCTAAACATCAGATTTTTAACGGATTAAACACTCGGCTCCTCGGAGCCGCTAAAAAAATAACCGAAGTATTGCTTCATGGTCATCCCGGGCATCGTGCTCTCGATCGCATGGACGCTCTCCTACTATTTCCTCATCGAAAAGGGCAAAAATCCGATACAGGCCATCAAGGCTTCGAACGACGCCACCTACGGCAGCAAATGGACCATGTTCTTCGTGTCGCTGGTCGTCGGCGTACTGTTCGGCATCGTATTCGGCATTTTCCAGGCCATCTGCAATGCGATCGGCATCGGCTTCATCACGTTCGTCGTCATGTTCATCCTCTACGTGCTGGCCATCTCGATCTCAATGTCCATCAGCGCTTCATTCTGGAAACAGCTGAAAGACAACGTGGAGTAAACGCTCCGGAGACGATCCGAAGGACGGCCGCCTGTGCCGTCCTTTTTTGTCCGCTGCGAAAAATTTTATCGAAAAACGATAAATATTATTTGTTTTTCGAAAATTAATTCTATCTTTGCAACTGTAAAACCAAAATAGTCACACATGCAGAACAAAAAATCGCTCCTGCAACGCCTGCTGGTCATTTACATTACGTTTTTCATCGTACTCGTGGCAAGCATCGCCCACGGAATCCTGCCCAATTTCTCGCGGGGCGCGGCGGAAGGCGCGGAACTCGGTAACGACATCGCCGAAAAGTGGAAATCCGGCGTGCCGCGCATGATCTACATGCTGGGCGACATCCGGGTAACGGGACAACCCGAAACGGCTGTCGAAATCGCCGCGGCGCCGGGCGTGGAAATCAAAGCCAACGTCCGCAAACTCGCCCTGGTCGTCGAGCAGAACGCCCCGGGCACATCCCCGCTGGGGCTGGCATTCCGTTCGATCGGCGGCAGCGCATGGCTCTATGCGCTGGTTATGCTCTGCCCGCTTCTCTATCTGGCCATCATCGTACTGATGTTCGTGATCATCCACTCGCTGCGCCGCTCGATCCGCGAAGAGCGCACGCTCGACAAACGCAACGTCTGGTATCTGCGCGCAATCGGCATGCTGACGATCGTCACCGAACTGATCAGCGACACCGTGGACTGGGTGATGAACAGCCGCGCCGCCGAACTGCTCGCCGGAAGCGGATACACCGTCGACGCGGGTTTCCACGTCTCCTACGCAATGATCATCATGGGTATCCTGATCCTTTTCGCCGCCGAGGTCTTCGCCATCGGCCAGAATTTGAGCGAGGAGCAGAAACTGACCATCTAAAACAGACGACATGAGAGAAATGCAAACGATAAAAGGGGGGGGGACGACTTTATGGCGATAATCATAAACATAGACGTAATGATGGCCAAACGCAAGATGTCGCTCGGCGAACTGGCCGAACGGGTCGACATCACGCCCGCCAACCTCTCGATCCTCAAGAACGGGAAGGCCAAGGCCATCCGGTTTTCCACGCTCGAAGCGATCTGCCGCGAGCTGGACTGCCAGCCGGGTGATATCATCGAATACCGCCCCGAAGAGACACAGAAACAATAAACCTTATACCACAAATGCCCATGAAAAAATTATTGATGCTGGCCGTCGCGGCGTTCGCCGCCGGCAGCGCCGCGGCACAGATGAACCAGCCGATCCCGGCCGATCCGGAGGTCCGCACCGGGAAACTGGAAAACGGAATGACCTACTACATCCGCCACAACGAAAAGCCGAAAGGCCAGGCCGATTTTTACATCCTCCACGACGTGGGAGCCATCCAGGAGAACGATTCGCAGCAGGGCCTCGCCCACTTCCTGGAACACATGGCCTTCAACGGAACCAAGAACCTCCCGGGCAAACAGCTCACGGAGTATCTGGAGACCGTGGGCGTGAAATTCGGCGCCAACCTCAATGCCGGCACGAGTTGGGATTACACGTGCTACAACATGAAGGACGTGCCGACCTCGCGCGAGGGAATCATCGACTCGGCGCTGCTGATCCTGCACGACTGGTCGCACTTCATCGCGCTGGAGCCGTCGGAAATCGACTCGGAGCGCGGCGTGATCATGGAGGAGTTGCGCACGCGCGACGGCGCGTCGTGGCGTTCGACGATGAAGCTGTTGCAGGCGCTGGGCAAAGGCACGAAATACGAGCGCCGCAACTTGATCGGCTACCTCGACGGGCTGAAGAACTTCCGGCACAAGGAGCTGGAGGATTTCTACAAACAATGGTACCGTCCGGACTACCAGGCCGTAATCGTGGTCGGTGACATCGACGTAGACGCCATTGAGTCCAAGATCAAGACGCTGATGGCCGACATTCCGGCTCCCGCCGCCGGCGCATCGCAGAAGGAGACCATCGAGGTTCCCGACAACGAGGAGCCGATCGTCAGCATCTACACCGATCCCGAAATGCAGGGTACGAAGGTGCAGCTCTTCATCAAGCGCCCGGCGCTTCCCGAACAGCTCGCCAACACGGTGCTGGCCGAGGCCAACAACGTGATCGAAGCCTACATGTCCACGATGGAGAACGCCCGCCTGCAGGAGATCGCCATGCAGCCCGACGCGCCGTTCCTCGGCGCCGGCATGGGCACGGGCGACGTGATCGGCATCATCCCGACGCTCGACGCCACGGTATTCGTGGCCATGACCGAGGACGGCAAGCTGGCCCGCGGCTTCGAGACCCTCTATACCGAAATGGAGAAGGTGCGCCGCTACGGATTCACGCAGGGCGAGTTCGAACGCGCCCAGGAGAACCTGATGCGTCAGGCCGAACGCTCGTACGCCAACCGCAACGACCGCCGCAACAACGAATTCGTGCAGACCTATCTGAACAACTACCAGAAAAACCAGCCGATGCCCGATGCCGAGACCGAATGGCAGCTCGACAGCATGCTGATCAAGATGCTCAACGTGGATGCCGTCAACGCCTTCGCGAAGCAGACCATTCTCCCGACGAATCAGGTGATCGTGATCAACGCTCCCGAGAAGGAAGGCGTCGCAACGCCCACCGCCGAGGAGATTCTCGCCATCCGCGACAAGGTGGCCGCATCGGAGGTCACGGCCTATGAGGACAACGTGGTCAAGGAGCCGCTGATCGCAGAAGGGACCGTGCTCAAAGGCTCGCCCGTGAAGAAGACGGTCGAGGACAAACAGCTCGGAACGACGGAATGGACGCTGGCCAACGGTGCGAAGGTCGTCGTGAAACCCACGACCTTCAAGGCCGACGAAGTGCGCCTGGGCGTAGTCGGCAAGGGCGGCCTGTCGCTGCTCTCGGACGAGGAGTACTACATGGGCGAAATGATGCCCGCCGTGAACTCGATGTCGGGCGTCGGCAAATTCTCGGCCACGGAACTCAAGAAACAGCTTTCGGGCAAAACGGCCTCGGTGCAGCCCTCGGTGGAGAACTACACCAGCGCCATGGGCGGCGTCTGCTCGCCCAAGGACATCGAGACGATGCTCCAGCTGCTCTACCTCAATTTCACGCAGCCCCGGTTCAACAAGGACGACGTGGACAATCTCACGAAGATGCTCCTCGCCCAGCTCGCCAATGCCAAGTCGAATCCCGACTTCCTGATGCAGGAGAAGGTGGCCGACGTGACCTACGGCCACAATCCCCGCCGTCAGATGATCTCGACGGAGATCGTCGACAAGTTCGACTTCGAACAGCTGCCCGGCATTTACGCCAAGCTCTACCCCGGAGCCAACGGATTCGTCTTCACGTTCGTGGGCAACATCGACCCCGAAACGCTGAAACCCCTCGTGGAGAAATACATCGGTTCGATCCCCGCCGCCCGCAAACCGATCAATTACGTCGACGACAAGGCCTATCCGGTGAAAGGCGAGGTTACGGAGGAGTTCACGGCTCCGATGCAGCAGCCGAAGGTCTCGGTCAACTACCATTTCTCGGGTGAGATGCCCTACACGCTCAAGAACAAAATGGCCCTGACGTTCCTGACGCAGGCGCTCAATTCGCGCTATCTCGTTTCGATCCGCGAGGAGAAGGGCGGAACCTACGGCGTGCGCGTCCAGGGTTCGACGAAGTACATCCCCCGCGAGACTTACAGCATGACCATTTCGTTCGACACCAACGAGGAGATGGCCGACGAACTGCGCGAGATCGTGATGAAGGAGATCGAGGAGATCGCAGCCAACGGTCCCAAGAGCGAGGACATCGAGAAAAACCGCGAATTCATGCTCAAGAGCTGGAAGAACAGCCTCGAACAGAACGGCGCATGGATGAACTACATCCAGATCAAATACGGCTCGGGCCTGAACTACATCGCCGACCACGAACAGGCGATCCGCGACTTGACCAACGCCGACGTGCAGGCGCTCGCCAAGAAGATCCTTGCGGACGGAAACCTCGTGAAGGTCGTCATGCGCCCGTCGAAGTAAGCGACAAAACGATCAATTTTTCAAACCGACAGAACAAGGCAGTCACCCGGTTGACTGCCTTTTCTTTTTCTGAACGGGCTGAAAATGGTTAACTTTGTACCGTTAATTACCAAATTCATCATGCAAAAAAGTATTCGGCTGGTCTCCGGCCTCTATCTCAAACTGTCGCTGCTGACCGTCGCCGTCGGCCTCGTGCTGCGCGTCGTACTGCTTTTCAACGAGCAGACCACCTCACTCGCCTTCTCATTCGGCGAATGGTGCGAAGTCTTCCTGCTGGGCGCCGTGAACGATTTCTGCGCCGCGACGGCGGGATTCATTTTCCTCTGGCTCTTCATGTTGAGCGTTTCGCGCACCAAGTACAGAAAGCCGTGGGGCTACATCCTCCTCGCCCTGCTCGTGGCGGCGTTCTGCTACGTGGCGTTCTTCAACACGATCTTCGACGAATACGGAAGCGTCGCGCCGCGAATCGCCCTCTATGTGCTGGGCTACTGGGCCGGCAGCTTCGCACTGCGGCTCTTCCTGCCCGGATTCCGCAGCCACTGGACCACGGTGTGGTTCGCCCTCTTCATCGTCGTCTACGTGGGCGCCATCATCTTCAACGGCATCAGCGAATATTTCTTCTGGAGCGAATTCGGCGTCCGCTACAACTTCATCGCCGTCGATTACCTGGTCTACACCAACGAGGTGGTGGGCAACATCATGGAGTCCTACCCCGTCATTCCGATGACGCTGGGCATCGTCGTCGTGACGCTGCTCGTGACGTGGTACTTCTTCCGCAGCGAACTCGTGCAGACCGAATGCCTGAAAGGCTGGAGGTGGAAAGCCGTAATCGGACCGGCCTACGTCGCGGCGCTGTTCGCCGCGATCGGGCTGCTGAACTTCAACACCCGCTTCCAGGACAGCGACAACGTCTACGTCAACGAATTGCAGGCCAACGGACTCTACAAGTTCTACGACGCCTTCGTCAAGAACACGCTCGACTACGAACAGTTCTACCTCACGCGTCCCGAAGCCGAGGCCGAAGCCTTCGTGCACGGGGTCTACCAAAGCACGGGCGACAACCTGCACGCCGTGCGCGCCGAAGGGGAGGAGATCCGCCGCAACATCGTGCTGATCACCATGGAGAGCATGAGCGCCTCGTACATGGAGCGGTTCGGCAACACGGAACGGATCACGCCCGCACTCGACTCGCTCTACAAACTGGGACTGGCGTTCGACCGCGTATACGCCACGGGCAACCGCACGGTGCGCGGCCTGGAGGCCGTGACGCTCTCGCTGCCGCCCTGCCCGGGCCAGAGCATCATCAAGCGTCCGAACAACGCCGGAATGCACTCCACAGGAGCCTTGCTGCGCGACAAGGGTTACAACGTGACCTATTTCTACGGCGGCAACAGCTATTTCGACAACATGGAGACCTTCTTCTCGGGCAACGGATACGACATCGTCGACCAGAAAAGCTACAAGCCCGAAGAGATCACCTTCGCCAACATCTGGGGCGTCTGCGACGAAGACGCCTACCGGAAGGTCATCCGCACGCTCAACGAGGAGACCCGCAGCGGCAAGCCGTTCTTCGCCCACGTGATGACCGTCAGCAACCACCGCCCCTTCACCTACCCCGCCGGACGAATCCGCATTCCCAACGACTCGAAGAGCCGCGCCGGAGGCGTGCTTTACAGCGACTATTCGCTGGGACGGTTCTTCGCCGAAGCGGCCAGGCAGCCGTGGTTCGAAAACACGATCTTCCTCGTCACGGCCGATCACTGCGCTTCGAGCGCAGGCCGCACCGAGATTCCGTTGCAGAAATACCACATCCCGGCGCTGATCCTCGCCCCCGGGCTTATCGAACCCGGAGTGGTCGACGGCATCGTCTCGCAGATCGACCTGATGCCCACCCTGCTGTCGCTGCTCAACATGAGCTACGACTCGCATTTCTACGGCCGCAGCATCTTCGACCCGGCATATGTCAACCGCGCGTTCATCGCCACCTATCAGGACCTCGGCTACCTCGAAGGCGACACCTTCACGATTCTGTCGCCCGTGCGCCGCTTCGAGCAGTACCGCGTGGTTCCCACCGAGGAGAATCCCCACCACCTCGAAACGATGGAGCGGAAGGACGCCATGCAGGTCGACCGCGCGATCGGCTACTACCAGACCTCCTGCAAATGGAACAAGCGGTAGCGCTGCCGCCGCGGCACAAAAAAACTGCGACCCTTTTGGGTCGCAGTTTTTTATTGCTCAAACGCGGGATCAGTCACCCTCGTAATCATCGCCGCCGTTCTTCACGGGAGGCGTCAGCGACGAGGCGGGCGTATTGGCCCTGATCCACTCCTCGGAAAGCAGCGACTCGGGCGGGAAGCCGAGGTCCTCGATACGGCTCACCGAGATCTGGTACTGCGCCCAGTCCTCCGAACCTCCCGTGAAATCGCTCTTCTTCGCATAGATGCCGTAGATGCCCAGCACCGTACCCTCCGTGCCGTCCTTCGGGATGGGCTTCATGGCGAACTGGCTGTAACCGCTCGTACGGATGCCGTAAACGCCCGGGTCCGAAGTGTACTCCGCCGCATCGTTGTAGCTCATCAGCACCGAACCGTAGAGACGGATATTCTGCTCGCTGTTGTTGTAGGCCCAGCGATACCACGCGCCGAAGATGGGCGTTCCCCAGTCGGTCACGATCCAGCTCGGATAGGGATTCGCATTTCCGCCGTTTTTGAGGTTCGGAGGCGTCACGCCGTCCTGATTCTTCACACCCGCATAGCGGATCTTGATCTTGTTGAAACGCACCAGCCGGCCCAGATCGGCCTCGCCGAGCGACGTGTAGTTCGAACCGTCGACCTCCTTGATGTCCGAGTCGTCGAGCGTCGTGTATTCGCCGCGGAAGACGTTCAGGGCGGCGACCTTCGGGTTGTCGAGGTTCGAGTTGGCGTAGAACTTGTGGTTGCCGGCCGTGTTGATGCCGTCCGAGGGAGCGCCTCCGATCGAAAGCATCATGCGGTAGTTACCCAGATAGAGACCGTCGAGACGCACGTAGACCCACTGGCTCTTGATCGGCTTCGAAGCCAGGTCGAGCAGGAAGTCGAGATAAAGGCCGTTGTAGAGCTTCAGCTCGATACCGGCCGTGCCGTCGTAGATATAGAGCGACTTGTAGATGTTGCCCTGACGGTCGCTGCTGATCACCTTGCCCTTGATGTAGTATTTCGAAGCCTCGGGCCACTCCATGAGGCCGTCGAACTTGGCCTCCTCGGACGTGCGGGTTCCGAACTTGAGGGTCTTGGTCGTGGAGAAATTGTCGTTGGTTCCCGTATTGGAGATCGGACCAAATTTTTCCTTCACTTCGGCAATGGTGATCCGAGTAAGCCCCATTGCGGCCATATCGTCGGCCGTATAGAGCTTCTGCGGAGCCGGAGTGTCGAAATCGTTGTAGCAGCTCACGGCCACCAGACCGACGAGAGCCGCCAATGCTATTTTAAGACTTTTCATAAATTATGCTTTGCGCGATTAGAAACGGAAATAGACATTCAGGTAATAGGTCGTACCGAACAGGTAGAAATACTTCGAGGGGAAGCGGCCGTAAATCTGCTCGCCGCCCTCGCCGCGGACCTTGCTCATACGCATCTGCTCGTAACCGCCCGTGCGGATGTCCTGATCGTTGAGGATGTTCTTCACCTCGAGGCTGAAGCCCAGCATGTAGACCCGGTGGATATACCAGTTCTTGCCGATATTGGCGCTCAACGTATATGCGCTGTCAAACTTCTCCTGCTTGCGGAGGGTCTTGATCGACGAGAGGGCCGATGCCTTCTGCGCATTGGTGGCCGTATTGGAAGTCAGCACATTTGTATAATACTTAATGGCGGTAGCCGTACGGTACATCGGGTTCATCGAAAGATAGATGTTGTCGTAGTAGTTGAAGTTCACACCGGCGAACCAGTTGCGCGGTCCGCGGTAGTCGAGACCGATGTTGAAAGCCAGTTGCGGCGAGCTTTCCACATGATAACCGTCCCAGTTGACCTTATCTTTCAGTACGATCTTGTCCACGTTGTCAACCGTCTGCACGAAGTTGGGATTCGACGTATAGGTATAGTCGCCCCAGCTCAAGGCACCCACGACCGAGAGGCCGTTCCATACGGGAACCGAAAGGCCCAACTCAACGCCGTAGTAGCGTTTGTCGATACCGCTCATGGCGAAGTTGGTGAACGAACTGCGGGTATCGTCGTAGAACGAGATGACCTTCGACTGGTCCTCGATCGTCGTATAGTATCCCGAAAGACGCGCCTTGATGTAGGGCAGGTTGAGGTTATAGGTAAGATCGGCTGCGAAAATCTTCTCGGCCTTCAGCCCCGGCGTGGTCGTGTTGCGCGTACGGGGCGACACGAATGCCGTCGCGAACTTGGGCGCCTGCTGCATGTAAGCCACATTGGCCTCGATCGAATGCGCTCCAGAGAACTTGTAGCCCAGCGCAAGTTTCGCATCGTAGGTCAGGTAGTCGAGTTTCTTCGAATCGCCTTTCGAATCGTTGGGGAACAATCCCTTGCGCCACATGCCCTCGCGGTACATGTTCGAGTAGCCGACCGATCCGGAGACGCCCAGCGAGAAACCGCCGATGCCCCACGTGTAGTTGGCCCAGGCATTGGTTTCGAGCAGGTGCGCCCGGTAGTAGTAACCGTACTTGTCGCCGACACGGGCAATGCGGGCGTGCCCCGTAGCCCAGTAGTAATCCAGGTCGTTCTGGTAAGCCTCGGCGCTGGCCATGTCGCGCTCGGCGAACTTGTCGATGTCATACCAATAGTCGCCGCCCAGCAGGTCCTTGATCTCCGAGTAGTAATTCGTGCGGTTGACGCGCAGGTTGGCGCCGCCGACGATGCGCATGTTGTGGCGCATGTTATGCTGCACGTTGACCGCCAGGTTGTAGTCCAGCTGGTCGGTGTGACGCTCCTCGATCATGTAGTTCGAACGACTGTTATTGCCCATCAGTTTGGACAGCACCGGATCGGTGTCGATATTCCGCATATTCGTCTGGAAGAATTTGTCGTAGTCGAGCATACCGTCCCACACACCTTTCGCTATGGCGCCATCCATCGCGTAAAAATAGATCGTCTCGTCGGTAGTTATGCCCGGCACGATCTGCGTCTTATCCGAATTCGGCATATAGCGGTAGTAGTCGCCGCGGGGGTCCGCTCCGGCGTTCCACGTCAGGGCCGAATAGCCGTTCCTGCCGAAACGCAGCGACGTGGCGGCGTTCAGGCGCGTGTTCTCCGACATGTCCCACGTATAGTTGAGCATCACGATCGGCTCGTGGGTGTTGCGCACGCGCGAGTTGCGGAGCTTGCCGGCCTGGTAACCCACATTGGGGTTGTAGTAGTTGTTGCCGAACAGAGCGTAAGCCTCGTCGGTCGAAGCCTGCTGCGCGCCGCGCTCCGAAGGCGAAGCCAGCAGCGTCAACGCAAGGCGGTGGTTCTGTCCGAAAAGCTTCTCGGCCGAAGCGAAATAGGAATAGGAGTTGTAGTAAACGCCGTCCACATAGCCGTTGCCGCCCTGGCGGGTTCCCACCGAGAAGGCGTACGACCAGCCGTTGTCCAACTGTCCCGAGCCGTAGGAAACCATCGCACGGAAACGGTACATCTGGTTGCCGTTCGACACGCTCACGCGGAATCCCTTGCGCATCTGCGAGGCGCGGGCGTTGACGTTGGTCATGCCGCCGATGCCGCCGATGCCGAAATCCGACGCTTCGAGGCCCGTGTAGTTCTCCTGGTTACGCGTCGCGTCGTTCAGTCCGCTCCACAGCGACCAGGGACCGTAGCCCGTCATGGCGTCGTTGAAGCGGATGCCGTTCAGGTAGATGTCCGAGTACTGCGAATCGTAGCCGCGGACGTTGAAACGCATCTCGCTGAAACGGTACGATGCGATGTTGTTGAAGAGGTCCTTCGACGAAGAGAGCGACGAAGGCAGCGCCTGCGTGTCCGACGACGAGGAGTCGCTGTCGAATTCGGCGAAAACGGCGTCGTCCAGAACCGCACTCTGCCCCGACGGCACGATGATCACCGACTTGAGGTCCTGCACATGCTTATCGCCTACGCGGACCATCAGGTTGAGATCCTCGAAGTCGGGCGTAGAGAAGAGCACCGTGTAGCTGCCCGCAGGAAGATTCTCGAAGATGAAGTTGCCGTCCTTGTCGGTCATGGCCGTCAGACCCAGCGATTCGATCTTCACCTGTACATTGCTCAAGGCCACGCGACCGTTGCGCGAAACCACCTTACCGCGGATGCCTCCGTCCTGCGCATAGGACGTGAAGGTCACGGCGGCGAGCATCAGAATAAGTAGAACTTTGAGTTTCATACAAATATTTTAGAGTGTTTATTTGGCGATGTAGATATATACGGGGAAGTGGTCGCTGAAACCGCCCTGGAAATCGTTGCCCACGAACGTACGCAGCGGATAGCCCTTGTACTGGCCCTCCTTCTGGATCATGTAGGGACGGCGGAAGATGCCGCCGTAGAACTTCGAGTTGCCGGCGGGCTGGATTTTCAGACTGCCCGTGGAACCGGTGGCGAGGTTCTCCGAAACGATGATGTTGTCGAACAGGTTCCACTCGTCGCGGTAAGCCAGCGTGCCGTAACCCGCTTTCAGCAGGCCGATGAAGGGGTTGAACATGTCGCCCTTGCCGACCTCCTTGATCTTGCCCTTGGCGTTGAGGCCCTCGACGATGCTGTCATCCGTGGCATCGTCGTTCAGGTCGCCCATGACGACCACCTTCGTGGCCGGGTTGGCGGCGGTCACCGAGTCGACGATGTGCTTCACCTGCTTGGCGGCAGCCAGACGCTTGGGGGCCGAAGCCTCCTTGCCGCCCAGACGCGAAGGCCAGTGGCTCACGAGGAAGAAGAACGGCTCGCTGTCGATCGTGCCCCACATCGTGACGAAATCACGCGTCCTGAAGTTGGGCAGTTCCGGCATCTTGAACGGAATGGCGGCGCTTCCCTCCAGCTTGAAAACGTCGGGACGGTAGTAGAACGCCACGTCGACGCCGCGTGCGTCGGGCGAATCGTAATGCACGATGCGGTAGTTGCCGGGCGCGAGTTTCGGCTGCGCGATCACATCCTCCATCACCGAGCGGTTCTCGATCTCCGAAACGCCGATCACCACGGGATAATCCTTATCCTCGGCGGCGATGTCGAACAACACCCGTTCGAGGTTCCCGATTTTCCTGGTGTACTTGGCCGAGTTCCACTTCTTGGGTCCTTCGGGCGTGAACTCCTCATCGAGGACGCCGGGATCGTGAATGGTGTCGAACAGGTTCTCGAAGTTGTAGAAGACCACTTTGTAGGGCTTCTGCGCGAAGCATGCCACCGCGATCAGCGAGGCAAACAGTCCTGTCAAAAAGATTCTCTTCATAAACGATTTTTGTTGTTAAGGTTCAATTCATTGTATCATAATCCCTACCAGTCGGCGAGGTTCTTCTGGCTTTTCACCGCATCGGCCACGGCCGGGTCGAGGTTGCGGAAGAACTTGAAGCCCGTCAGCTCCTCGATCTCCTTCACCGAACGGACAGCCGATTCGATCGACGTGGCGGCTCCGGCGTCATCGTTGGTGAACACGAAGCCGATGGCTTTCAGTTCATCCGCCTTGAATTGAGAGATCTGCCGGTTCTGGTTGCCCCGCTGGCGCAGCAGCACTTTCCAGCAATGCGACGGCACGGCGATCGGTCCGTTGGCATTGTCGATGGTCTTCGTGCTCTTGAAAGCGGCTCCCGTCACCACATAGAGCGTATCGTAGGTCTGCAAGCCTCCCCAGCCACGGACTTTGCCCTCCAGCGAGGCCCAGATATTCTGATTCAGCGTGCTGTTCTGGGGCATCATGTTGGTGCCGTAGTAAGTCATCCGGTTCGGCTCGTAATTGTTGTAACGCGAAGCCTGCGGAAGCATGTGCCCGCGGTCGTAACCCCATGCACCGTAACCGCGGCCGTTGCCGCCTGTCCCGATGTATTGCTGGTCGCGGGTGGGAATCACGGGCAGCTGGTCATTGGGATCGTAATTGAAATCGTTGACCCGGCTCAAAACGGGCGTTTCGTAGACCTTCTTGAAGATCGGATAAGCCACCCAATGCGAAATATGCCGGTCGACATCGTAGCATACCGAATAGTTGCGCAGTTTTCCGCCCGGAAAGAACTGATTGCTCACAAACGTCGCATAATAGGTCTTATAGATATAAGCGTCGTCGGAACGATATTCGGGCTGCTCGCCCCACGAACGGTCGTAGTCGATGAAGCCCGCGGCCCTCTGCGTCAGCGTCAGGGAGGTGGAATAACCGTTGGTATAGGTTACGTCGATCCGCGCCGTGCGGTCGTCGTCGGAATTGTTTTTGTTCAAATAGAGGTAGGCCGGGTCCCCGACGTTTCCGCCGGCGGAGGATACCTGCTTATTCAAATCGAACGAACACCACTCCGCATCCCCGCCCTGCGAGACGATCGTCGCCTCGAAGGTGATGCCCGACGGGCCTTGGGTCGAAATCTTGTTCGTTGTGGTTGAACTGCTCACGGTCTCTGCAACGAGCGTCGCGAGGGACTCCTTGTCGCCCCCGTCGTCCTTGTCGCCGCATCCCGCAAACAGGACAAGCATCGCCGACATCGTCACGAGCAGCATGCCTATCTGTTTAATTTTCAACATCATTCAGAATAAAGTATAACATTTGGTCCGCAGACCCATTTAGAAACCAAACTCTTGACGGGGAGTTATCCCCGCCAAGAGTGGTTGGTTTTACAAGTCGGTTTCCTCGACTGTTAGAATTATTCGGCAGGATTAATTGCAATAGACTTCAAATACATTGCCTTGACTGTATTTGTTAGCTCAATCGTAATATTACCCGAAACCGGCGAAGATGGAGTAAACGTATAATCCGTAGCGTTCAATACCAGCGTAGTTATTTCACCAATTTGAGTACCACCGACTTTTACCGTCAATTTACCATCACCACCACTGCCAACAGAGGCGTTAATGACAATTTTAGCTATTTTTCCGGAATAAGCTGTTGTTGAAAGCGTATAAGTCCCATTTACAGGTTTTTTACTGGATCCAAACTGAACACCCTTTCCATTACTCTGATCCCAGCCAATATAACCTACAGCAGATGAAGTCCACTCCATTGCAGGCTCACCTTTGGTTACAGTTCCGCCAGCAGTAGTCATATCACCCGACGCCAACGTCCAAAGATAAGCAGGTCCCTCATCACCGCTCGCAGGCGCAGCCTGCTTCAGAGCAACCGTTGCAACCGTCGCACCGGCAACTTTGGCAACCAGATTGGCCGTATAGGCTGTCTTATCCGTGTTGTCGCCTTTCGCGCTTACGACGATGGTGTTATCAGTCTTGGCGCCGAGCGAGAACTTGTCGGCATTCGTACCCTCGATTGCGAACGTTACAGCCGAAGCCGTCGTGTTGGTAACCGTATAGTTGAGCGTTTGAGCCACGGGAGAGGTTGCAGCGAACTGCTGGGGAGCGGAGATTTTAACAATCGGCGTCGAAGAATCGACCGTCACCGACGTAGCCATCGTCTGGAGATAGTTGGCCGTACCGCCGAGCAGCCAGCCTTCGACAGTCACCGGTTTGCCATTAAACGACGCCCACTCCGATTTGCCATAGGCAACAGAGCCTTTCGTGGTCGTACCGGCGATAACGACATTGTAATAGTTGCCGCTGACAGTAAACTCACCGTTGTATTTCACATACTTGTACACAGCCTTATTTTCCAAGGCCGTTGCGATATAGGCCGTGACAGCCGTGCCGTCCATCACCTCGGGAGCAGGCGTGTTATAGCTGCCCGTGCCGGTCTTGGCGACCGAAAGACCCTCCTTGCCGAACTGAATGACGCCATTCCGCAATTCGGTCGTTCCCTTAACGGTAACGGCATCGTTAACAGCTACCGCAGGAGCCTCGCCAAGGAACGCCAGCATGACACCCGACGCATCGCCGATCAGGATACCCTGCGTGTGCATGGCTACGACCGTAGCGGCGACCTCGTAGTTCTTGCCGGCTCCGGCTGCGATAGCCTCGGCAACCGTACCCTTCGTATAATCCACCGAAGGAACGACGAGTTCCGAACCGTTGCCGCCTTCATAAAGTTTGAAGTCGTCGATACGCAGACCGTGGTTTTCAAGTCCTGCATAGCCGTCGAAACGAACCCAGATCTTGTCGGTCGAAACACCGGCGGGCAGTTTGAATTCGGCGGTGCAGAGATACCAGTAGCCGGAAGCGACTTTTTTGACTTTCAGAGCAACGGGAGCATAGCTCGAACCATCGGTAGACACCGAGAACCGAATCGTTTCATCCGTCATGTCGCCCAGCACTACGCCATTGGAATAGTTAATCTGTTGAGCGGCAGTAAACGTGAAGGTGAAATTGGTGTTCGATGCGATATTGATGTCATTGATGTTGAAAACCGAAGTCGATTTGTTCATCGAAACATAGGGAGGACCCGTAACTACCGTCGTTTCATCCTCGGCAGGATCGAAAACCTTGCCGCTGTTGGCTACCGAAGCGCTGTTGCCGGTGTAAGTAACGGCCTTCTGATCGAGCGAACCGCCGCGGGTCCAACCTTCGAACTTGTCCACATAAGGCCAGTAGCCATCGACTTTCTCGACCTTCGTGCCGCAGTTCTCGCTGTAAAGAGCGTTACCCGTCGGAACATTGCTGTCGCTCTGTACGACCGTGATCGTAGCCTCGTCCGTAAGCGGAAAGCCCTCGACCGTGGAGCTGGCGGTCAGAACAAGGATTGCGCTGCGCTCTCCCGAAGCCTGACCCAGCGTGAAGGTAAGCTGCGTCGTACCGGTCTTGCCCGACATCGCGCTGGGAGTAACCCACTGCGAATCCCCGGAGTTCTTGAATGTCAGGGTCCAGTCGCCTTTCGAAACGACCTCGACCGTCTGTTCGAGCTTGCCGCCCTCGAGTTTCCCGGCGACAGTCACCGACTCGCCGCCGTTCACGGTAATTTCGGGCATGCCCGAATAACCGCCCTCTTCGTCATCGTCCGAACATGCGCTAAAAGCCGTCACGGCCAGCGCTGCACAGAACAATGTCTTCCAAAAATTTACTACTTTCATAGAGTTGAGTGTTAGTTAAAAAATGTATTGTTTGTAGCCAAAATTCTTTAAATTCATTACATAATGGCAATATTATGCCTCAAAGTTAAAATTATTTTCCGGACCTGCAAAGGTTTGTAACATTCTTTTAATAATCAGATCGGTCCGAACTGCAACCCTTTTCCGTCCGAACAGCAGTTCGCCGACGGAGACAGAAGACCCGGAACATGCGCTCGGGCATACTCCGGGTCAGCAGTATCCGCTCGATCAGCGTATTCTGTCGGCTGCGCGCACCAGCAGTTCGTCGCGGAAAATCGCACGGGCCGCCAAATAGGCAAACAGCAGGCAGACCAGAGGCAGCACAATGGCGGGCTTGAAGCCCTGCGTATGGAACGTCAGGTCGGAGAAGACCCGCCAGCTCAAAAAGTAATAGACGCCTTCCATCACCAGCGAGCCTAACAGCAACACCATTTCCACCACACAGAGGCGTATTTGCAGCAAACGGCGACGAAACAGGAAAATCGTCACCAGCGGCAGCGCGCAGGCCAGCGCCAGCAGGATGCCCATATAGACGGTGGACTGGACAAGCTCCCCTTCGGCGGTTTTCAACCCGAAAGCGTAAAGCCCGAACTCGCCGGCGTCACCCGCAAACCACGCCAGCCCCGAAAAGAGCGTCACGGCCATAAGCGCCGCAATGATCAGCAAATAAAGCGTTTGGATTCGTTGTATCATCATTTACAAAGTTTTGTCGATCAGGTATTTGTTCCGCTCGGAAGACCCTCTGTTGATCAGCTCGCCCAAAAATCCGGCCAAAAACAGCTGAACGCCGAGAATTACGGCCAAAATCGCCAGATAAAACAGCGGCTGGTCCGTAACCGCCCGCAGGGGCAGGGCGTGGCTCTGCTTCCAAAGTTTCTCGGCGATGATCCACACCGTCGTGCCGCCGCCCATGAGGAACATCAGCGTTCCGAGGCTGCCGAAGAAGTACATCGGCGAACGCCCGAAATGCGTCATAAACAGCACCGTGATCAGGTCCAGATACCCTTTCACCGTGCGTTCGAGGCCGAATTTCGAACTGCCGTACTTGCGGGCGCGATGGTCGACGACCTTCTCGCCGATGCGGCCGAACCCGGCCTGCTTGGCCAGGAACGGAATGAAGCGGTGCATCTCGCCGTAGACCTCGATGGCCTTCACCACCTTGCGGCGGTAGGCTTTCAGCCCGCAGTTGAAATCGTGGAGCCGGATGCCCGACGCGGCCCGGGCCGTCCAGTTGAAGAATTTGCTGGGCCAGCGTTTGCCGATCGGGTCGTGGCGTTTCTTTTTCCACCCCGAGACCAGGTCGTAGCCCTCTTCGAGGATCATGCGGCGCAGTTCGGGGATTTCGTCGGGCGAATCCTGCAAGTCGGCGTCCATCGTAATGACGACCTCGCCTTCCGCAGCCGCGAATCCGCAGTAGAGGGCCGCGGACTTGCCGTAGTTGCGCGCGAAACCGATGCCCCGGATGGCCGGATACTGCGTCTTGAGCCGTTCGACCTCCTCCCACGAGCCGTCCGACGAACCGTCGTCGATCAGAATAAGCTCGTACGAAAACCCGTTTTCGCGCATCACGCGGTCGATCCATGCCGCCAGTTCGGGCAGGGACTCCGCCTCGTTGTAGAGCGGCACGACGACCGATATATTCAGTTTATCCATCCTTATTGGTTAGTGCCTTCCGAGAAAACGTCGGGATCACGCTTGGTGAAGGCAGCAATAAACAGACCGAAAAAGCCGCCCTTGATAGCCGAGGCGAGCATTCCGCTGAAGAGCTGCACCAGCGGCGAACGCATCAGTTTCATCATCATCTCGATCTGGTCGCCCGTGTAGAACCCGGTGTTCTCCAGCATGGCGATCGACGGACCGATCATCGCCTCGTATCTGGCCGCAAAGAGCCAGTTGGAGGCGACGCCCATGAAGGCTCCCTCGATAAACCCGGCGCAGAGCATCACGCTGACCATGAAACCCAGGCACTGCCCGTAGCCGTATCCCTTGGCTCCGAAGCGTTCCGCGCGGCGTTTGGTGAAATACCCCAGCAGCAGGACGAAAATGACGAGCGACAGCAGGGACAGCAGCGTGTTCTGCACGTAAAAGCCCAGCACGTCGAAAAGGATCGCGACCAGAGCCATGATCACGCCGTATTTCGCGGCTTCGTTCCAGAAATTCTTCTTCTCCATTTTTCTATTTTGTTTTTAACACTCCGAGGCGCCAGCCTTGCCGCGCGGCGGCATCAGCCCCCTCTTCATTGCAGTTCACCCTTGCCTTCGCGCAGTATCTCCGGCCCGTCGCCCGTCAGGTCCACGACCGTCGTGGGGACGTTGTCGCCGATGCCTCCGTCGATGACCAGCGCGACCTCGCGGCCGTAACGCTCGTGGATCAGCTCGGGATCGGTCGTATACTCCACCACCTGGTCGTCGTCCTTGACCGACGTGGTGATCATCGGACACCCCAGCGCCCCGACCACGGCCCGCGCGACGGGGCTGGCCGGAATGCGGACGCCGATCGTGCGGCGCCGTTCGAGCGCCTTGTCCGGAATGCGCGCCGAAGCCGCCAGCACGAAGGTGAACGGCCCGGGCAGATTGCGCTTCAGAATCCGGAAAACGGCATTGTCCACCCGGCAGTACTCCGCGACCTGGGCGATGTTTTCGAAGACCACGGTGAACTTCTCCTCGCTCTTGCCCCGGATGCGGCGCAGCCGCTCGATGGCCTTCGGCGAGCGCAGCGAACAGCCGAAGGCATAGACGCTGTCGGTGGGATAAATGATGATTTCATCCCGCTCCAGGGCGTCTACGACGCGCTGCAACTCCTTCTCCGAGGGGTTCTGTTCGTATATCTTCGCAAGCATGGGATGACAAAGATACGAAAATTATTTAATCTTACGCCGATTGAGTTCGTCGCTGTACGCCCGGGCGTTCTTATTGTGCTCGCGAAGGGTTTTGGCGAAGTTGTGGTAACCGTCGAATTCGGGCCGTGCGCAGAAGAAGATATAGTCGTGCTTTTCGTAGTTCAGCACGGCGTCGATGGCGTTCTTTCCGGGCATGCAGATCGGCGAGGGCGGCAGCCCCTCGTTCACATACGTATTATAGGGAGAATCGTATTTCAGATGGCGGTAGAGGATGCGGCGCAGGCCGAAATCCTGCATGGCGTACTTCACCGTCGGGTCGGCCTGCAACTTGATGCCCTTCTTCAGGCGGTTGACGTAGACCCCGGCCACGCGGGGCATCTCGTCGCTCTTGCGGGTCTCCTCGTAGACGATCGAAGCCAGCGTCATCACCTCCAGCCGGCTCAATCCGCTGCGCTTGCGTTTTACATCGCGTTCGGAAGTCCAGAAACGGTCGTACTCGCGCTTCATGCGCCTGACGAACTCCCCGGGCGTCACCGTCCAGTAGAACTCGTAGCTGTCGGGAATGAACATCGAAAAGAGCGTCACGCTGTCGAATCCGACCTCCGCGGCCAGCTCCTCCGAGGTCAGCGCCTGCATGATCGCCGTGGAATCGGCGTCGATCTGCCGTGCGAGTTTCTGCGCCAGCTGGGCCGGGATGCGCACGTTGTTGATCGTCACCCGCACGGGGGTCTGCAACCCCAGCTTGAGCATGCGCGCGATTTCGATGACGCTCATGCCGTGTTTGAGCACGTAATGCCCGGGCTTGAAGGTTTCGGACAGGTTGATCCTCCGGGCATAGGCGTCGAAAGCCCGGCGGTGTTTGATCTGCGGCAGCAGCGAGTCCGCGACCTGCCCGTATTCGGCCCGGGCGCTCACGTAGAGGTCCCGCTCCGTAACGACCGCATTTCCATAGAACTGCTGCCGCAGGACAAGCCCTGCGCCGGCCGTCAGGACGAACGCCGCCAGCAGACCCCAACCTAATATTTTCTTACGCATTTCAGTTTTTTTTTGCAAAGATATAAAATTTTCCTACTTTTGTGCCCGGGTGAGTCTTACACGACCAGCTCCTACAGAATCCCCCAGGCGAGGAATCGAGCAAGGGTATGTGGTCGTAGCGGTGCGATGTAAGTAGCTCACCCTTTTTTTTCATAACGGCGTTTTGACCCGACGGGTCGAAGCGCCGCTTTTTTTTGCGCATACCTTCCGGAACATCCGCTCCCGTTTTGGAAAAATAATTGTATCTTAATCCCGCAGAAAACCAGAAAACGATGGAAAACAGAATCACGACCCTTTTCGGCATCCGCTACCCCGTCGTCGCAGGCGGGATGGTCTGGTGCAGCGGCTGGCGGCTGGCCGCCGCCGTCAGCGAGGCCGGCGGGCTGGGGCTGATCGGCTCCGGCTCGATGACCCCCGAACTGCTGCGCGAGCACATCCGCAAATGCCGTGCGGCCTCCTCCCGGCCGTTCGGCGTCAACGTGCCGCTGGCCTACCGTTATGCGCCCCAACTGATGGACGTCATCACGGAAGAGCGCGTCCCGGCCGTCTTCACCTCGGCGGGCAACCCCGCGACCTGGACCGCACGCCTGCACGACGCAGGCTGCCGCGTGGCGCACGTGGTGTCGAGTTCGAAATTCGCGCTCAAGAGCCGCGAAGCGGGTGTGGACGCCGTGGTGGCCGAGGGATTCGAGGCCGGGGGTCACAACGGCCGTGAGGAGACGACGACGATGGCCCTCGTCCCGCAGGTGCGGCAGGCCGTCGACCTGCCGCTCATCGCCGCGGGAGGCATCGCCACGGGGGCCGGCATGCTGGCCGCTTTCGCCCTGGGCGCCGAAGGATGCCAGTTAGGGACGCGCTTTGCGCTGTCGCGGGAGAGTTCGGCCTGCGAGGCGTTCAAACGGCGGTGCGTAGAGGTACAGGAGGGCGGCACGATCCTGACGCTCAAAAAGGTGATCCCGACGCGCCTCATCCGCAACGGTTTCTGCCGCACGGTCGAGGAGGCCGAATCGCGCGGCGCCGACGCCGAAGAATTGTCGGCCCTGATCGGCCGCGGACGCCCGAAACGGGGGATTTTCGAAGGCGACCTCGACGAAGGGGAACTGGAGATCGGACAGATCGCCGCGCTCATCGAAGACCTGCCGCCGGCCGGCGAGATCCTCCGCCGTCTCGTCGCCGAATACGAAGCCGCCCGCGGGAGCCTCGGCCCGCTCTGATCCCTCCCGAAATACGGAAAGCCCTACCCCACCCGGTTGCGGACGTAGACCCGTTGCTGCTCCGTCTTCATGTCGACGGCATCGGAAAGCGCCCGGACCAGGAGCGAAAGTTTCTTGTAGCCGTAGTTGCGGGGGTCGAAATCCGGCATCTTCTTCGACAGCACGCTGCCCACGTCGCCCAGAGAGGCCCAGCCGCTGTCGTCGGCGGCATCGTCGATCGTGTTCTCCAGCAGCGTGCGGAATTCGTCGTCGAACGGACGGATGATCGTCGAGGCGTGCCCCGCATCCGGCGACGGTTTCTTTTCCCCGGCAGTTTCGGCGGCCGGACCCACAGGCGCTTCGGCCCCGGCGGATCTTTTCGCGTCCGCCTTTTTCTTCGCAGGGGCCGCCTTCTCCGGCGGCGTCTGCCCGAGGATTTCGACGTAGATGAATTTGTCGCAGGACTTGATGAACGGCTTCGGCGTCTTCTTCTCGCCGAACCCCAGCACCTCCCGGCCCGATTCGCGGATACGGCTGGCCAGGCGCGTGTAGTCGCTGTCGCTCGACACGATGCAGAATCCGTCCACGCCCTCCTTGTGCAGAATGTCCATCGCGTCGATGATCAGCGCCGAATCGGTCGCGTTCTTGCCCGTCGTATAGGCGTACTGCTGAATGGGCGTGATGGAGTTCTCCAGCAGCACCTCTTTCCAGGCGGCGAATTTCGGATTGGTGAAATCCCCGTAAATGCGTTTTATCGTCGGTGTGCCGTAGTTGGCGATCTCATCCAGAATATCCTTTATCTTGCGGTGCGAGATGTTGTCGGCATCGACCAGCACCGCGAATTTCTTGTCGTTCAGTTCCATAATTAATGCGGTTAAAGGCACAAGATACAAAAAATTCCGGCAACTCGCACCCCGCAGCCGCCGGACGGTTCCCTCGCGGACTCCTCCCCGACGCCGCAGAAGCGGGACTTCCGGCGGGATTTCCGGGGAAGTCGACAATTTGTTTCCGCCGACGGCGCACCGTCACCGAAAAATTCGTTATATTTGCAAAACGACAAAACCAAAAAACTGGAAACCAATGATACGTCTCAATGTATTTATCCGCACGACGGAAAGCAACCGCGAAGAACTGGTGCGCACAGCCAAGGAGCTGGCAGCCGCTTCGCTCAAGGACGAGGGATGCGTGGCCTACGACCTGTTCGAAAGCGCCACGCGCAGCGACGTGCTGATGATCTGCGAAACCTGGAGCAATGCAAAGGCCCTCGCGGCCCACGAACAGGCGTCGCACTTCACGACCCTCGTGCCGCGTCTGGAACAGCTGGGCGAACTGAAAATCGAAAAGTTCGTCTTCTGATCCGTTCCCGCGACCCGGGCACAAAAAAACCTCCGCGTTTGCACGCGGAGGTTTTTCGTTTACTCCTCGACAGCCTCGAAGTCAGTCTTGTAGAGTCCGCAGATCGGGCAGGTCCAGTCGTCGGGAATCTCCTCGAACGGCGTCCCCGGCTCGATGCCCGTCTCGGGATCGCCCTTCGCCGGGTCGTAGACGTAGTCGCAGGCCGTGCACTTGTACCGCTTCGGGATGCAGCGGTCGGCGACCTTTTGCCAGTCGATCAGCTCCCAGAACGCCGCCAGAAAATCGGGACGACGGTTGCGGTAGTCGATGTAATAGGCGTGCTCCCAAACGTCCACGGTCATCACCGGACGCAGTCCGTCGGTCATCGGGTTGCCGGCGTTCGGCTTGGCGACGATCGACAGCTTCCCGGCCTTGTCCATCGCCAGCCACGCCCATCCGGAGCCGAACAGCCCCACGGCGGCCTTGGTGAACTGCTCCTTGAAAGCCTCCACCGAACCGAACGCCTCGGTGAGTTTGGCGGCCAGTTTCGCGGGCATCGGCTGCTGCGCGGGAGTCAGCATCCGGAAAAAGAAGGTATGGTTCCAGGCCTGGGCGGCATTGTTGAAAATGCCCCCATCGGCCTTGCGAACGATCTCGTCGAGCGGCATCTCCTCGTAAGGCGTCCCCGCGATCAGGTTGTTCAGGTTGTTCACATAAGTCTGCAAATGCTTTCCATAGTGGTAATCGAAGGTCTCTTTGCTCATCTTCGGAGCAAGCGCTTCCGGTGCATAGGGAAGCTCGGGCATTGTATGTTTCATAGTCGTGTGAATTAAATTCGCTCCAATATAGCGAAATTTCCGGTCGGTTCTTCCCGACAGCCGAAAATGATCATCAATTAAACGAATTGTCGTCTTTCGCGAGGGGCAAAAAAACGGGGGCTTTTCGAAAAAGCCCCCGTTCCGGAAAACCGCTCCCGGCGGAAACGGTTTCAGAAATTGGCCTTGACGCCCACCGTGAAATTGGCTCCCAGTTCGGGATACCAGGGGTATTCGTACAGGCGGCGGTTGACGAGGTTGCGGCCCTCGGCGAAGAGCGTCACGCGGCCCGAAACCTTCCAGTCGAAATTCACCCGCAGGTCCACGCCGAAGGGCGCTTCGAAAGACGGACCACAGACCGGTTCCGAAGCGTCGGTCGTAGCCGAAAGGTCGATCACCGTCCAGCGGCGCACGCCCTGCATCAGCGCCTTCACCCCGAACGAGACCTTGCGGCCCTCGTAGGCGACGCCCACGTTCCCGGCGAACGACGGAGCGCCGTTTTTCAGATCCGTCTCGTCGTTATAGAGATAGCCGTGCACGTCCAGGTCGAATTTCAGCGCACTCACGGGCCGAAACTCGATCTCGCCGTTGAACGAAGTGACGGTCTGCCGCGCCATCACAGGGACCAGAACGCCCTGAAAAACCTCCGAAAAAGCAGGATCGTCCGACAAACTCCGGTACGTGGTCCAGAAAAGATGGTTGTCGCGGACCGACACCCCGGCGTAGACACGGTAGTCGAAGCGGCTGCGCCAGAGACTGCCGCCCAGTCCGAGACGGAAATTGTAGTCCACGGAACTTTTGTCGAGCCACGTCGAGGAGGCGACATAGGGATTTTCCAGCGTCAGCGCCCGGAAGTCGTTCGGCGTCACCGCGCCGTCGGCCTCGAAGAAGGGTTTCAGCCCCGGCGTTCCGAGATTGAAATCGAGCCGGGCGAAAGGAATGACATAATTTTCACTCTTCACGAGGTTCGAGGGTTCTCCTTCGAACTCGGTCCGGTCGCGGTAGTAGTCGGCCCCCACGTCGAAGCGCACGACCCCGCCGGCGAAACCGTAGCGCAGGGCGGCGTGGATCAGCTGCTGGCTGCTGCCCTCCAGCGATTTCTGCCCGGACCGCAATTCGTATCCCGCTTCGAGCGAGAACCTGCTGCGGCCGAATCCCCGGGCGATCTTCGCCCGGGCCCCGAGTGCGGTCTGCCGGGCCTTGTCGCCGTAATCCGGCCACTCGGAGTGGTCGAAGAACATCCCCCCGCGCAGGGCTATTTCAAAGTTCGTGCGGCTCAGGTCCTGAAAATTGTCTCCGAAACGCACCGCGACGTTCGCATCGCCGTAGTCGTTCATCCCCCCGATCCCGAGGCCCGCACCGTCTCCGTCGGCCCAGGCCCCGTAACGGTGATACATCCGGTTGTCGTAGTAAATGTCGCCTTCGAGGATGTGCCGGCCGAAATACTTGCCCGCGGCGGCCCCGATGCGGTTGAACATCCGCGTCGAATTGTTCTTCACCCCGAAATCGTTTTTAATATCGGCGTACCGCCCCTCGTGGTTGACGTACCCCACGACGTAGCCCGTCGACGGATTCTGCGACGAGGCGTAGAAGTCCAGCACCGAGTTGAGCGGATACCCCGCCCCGGCCTTCAGGTAGAAGGGCAGCGGGCGGTTGAACTCCCAGTAGGTCACCGTCGCGGGGCGGATCGGACGCGGCGAGAGCGTCGTGCGCAACGACAGCGGCGTAATGGTGTAGTCGATTTCGGGGCGCATGCGCGCCGTGTCGGTCATATCGGGCTGGACGGCCAGTTTCGAGGCGCTCTCCACCTTCGGGACATAGGCCTTGGTCACTTCGACCTGCTTTTCGACCTGCGCCGCAGCCAACTGCGGCAGCACCGCCGCGAGAGCGGCCACTATCAGCATCTTCTTCATCGTCAGTTGAGTTTTGCGATTCGCGCCTTCGCTTCGTCCACGATGCCGTCGTCGGCAGGCGAATAACCGTCGGCGACACTCTGCCACGTTGCCCGGGCCTGGAAATTATCCCCTTTCTTCACATACACGTCGCCCAGCAGGATAAAGGCCTTGGCCAGCCAGTAGGCCTGCGGCTCCCGTTCGGAGAAGGCGAAGACCTCCTTTTCGGTCTTGTCCATGTCGCCGCTCCCGAACGTGGATTCAATCACGTAATAGGCAGCCTCGGAACCCTCTTTCGTGCGCACGTCCTTCGCCAGTTCGCGGTAGAGCTTCACGGCCTCGTCGCGGCGGCCTTCGGCGCGCAGTTGCCCGGCCCAGGCGTACTTCGCTTCGCGGAGCGCCGCGGCCCCCGCATCGTCGTGCCCGCAGACGTCGGCGGCCATCGCGGCGATCTTCGCCCCGTCGCCCCCGGCCACCGTCGCACGCACATAACCCTTCATGGCCTCCTCGCGGCCCGTTTTGGTCGGCGCGGCGTCGTAAAGCCGGCGGTAGGCCGAGGCGGCCTCGTCCCAGCGTTCGTCGGCATAAGTCATCTCGGAGAGCTTCTCCAGCACGGCGACCGTGTACTGGGTCGTCCCCCGGTCGGCGAGCGCCGTGAGCGTCTCGATGGCCTCCCCGCGCTCGCCCGAGCGGAGGTAGCAGTCGCTCAAATAGTAGAGCGCGTCGGTCAGGTAATACCCCTTCGGATAGCTCTGCACATAGCTGCGCAGCGACTTCGCGGCAGCCTCCTGCTGTCCGTCGAGGTAGAGTTTCTGTGCCGCGGCGAACGACAGCGAGTCGCGCGAAAGGGCCGTCAGGTCGCTCTCCAGTCCGGCCTTGGCGGCGTAGTCGAAATAGGCGTCGGCGTCGCCCTGCGAAACGTAGATCTCGCGGATCGACTGCATCGCGCCCCTGGCTTCCGAGGAGTGGGGCGACGCCCCGATCACCCGATCGTAATACTTGAGCGACTTTTGCTTGTCGCCCAGATTCAGGTAGGCCAGCCCGAGGTCGGATAGCGCCTGCGTGCAGCGCGGCGACGACGGATAGGCGGCCACGAACTTTTCGAGCTGCGCGGCGCCCTCGGCATACTTCTCCTGCGCGATGTAGCTGCGTCCCAGCTCGTAGGAGGCTTCGTCGGCATAGTCGCCGCCCGAAGCGGCGATCTGCCGCAGGGCCTGCTGCTTCTGGTCCGTGCGGCCCAGGATGCCGAGCGTCACGGCCCGTTTGTAGCGGGCGTACTGCTGTTCGGGCGTCGCCAGGGCGATGGCTTTGTCATACTCCCCCACGGCCTCCTCGAAACGGCGGTCGGAATAGGCCGCGTCGCCCAACCGGTTGTAGGCGTCGGCGCGGTAACGGTCGCGCGGCGACCAGGCGGCGAGGAACTTTCGGAACGAAGCCTGCGCCTGCCCCAGGTCGTTGCGGTCGAAGGCGCAGTAACCGAGATTGTACCACGCCAGCGCATACTCCCGCTCGGTGCGGGGCGCACGCTTCAGGTAGGCGTTGTATTTGGCCGCCGCCACCGGGTAGTCGCCCTGTGCGAAGGCGATTTCACCCTGCCAGAAGGCATTCAGCGCGGTGTACTTGGGGCTGACGTTCACCGCGGCGGATTCCGTGAGGTAACGCTGCGCCGCACGCATGTCGCCCGCCTTGTAGGCCTCCAGAGCGCGGAAATAGGTGATCTTCTGCAACGCCGCGCGGATGTCGGCGTCGCCCGAGGGCATCTGTTTGATGGCCCTGTACGCGGCATCGTAGTCGCGGGAGTTGTAGTAAGCGGCGATCAGCAGCGCACGGGCCTCCTCCGCGCGCGGCGACGAAGGATAGCGTTCGACATAGCGCGTCAGCACGTTGATCGCGCCGTTGAAGGCGCCGCCGCCCAGTTCGTACTGCAATTTGGCGTAGTTGAACAGCGCGTCCTCGGCCACCGTCGCGTCGAGCGACTCGTCGGAAGCCATCGCGAAAGCCTGCATCGCCGACTCCTTGTCCCCGGCGCGCAGGTAACAGTCGGCCAGGTGGTAGGAGGCGTTCTGCGTCAGCGCGTCTTCGGCGCCGCACGCCTTGCGCAGCCACTCCGCGGCCTCCGCATAGCGGGCCGTGCGGTAGAGCGAGAAGCCCTCCAGGTAGCTGGCGTCGCGGTCCATCTCCCCGCCGGCCTTCCGGAAAGCCGCGAGGTGCTCCAGCGTCCTGTTGAAATCCTCCAGCCGGAACCACGATTCGGCGACCACGCGCTCCAGCTCGGCGCGCCGCTCGGGAACGGCCCGGCGGGCCAGCGTCTCGCCGTTTTCGACCACATAGCGGTAGTTGCCCTCGCGGAACTCGATCTGCATGAGGTAGTAGGGAACCACGTCGCGGTAGGCGTCGCTGCGCAGAAGCGCCGTGAAGGCCTGCTTCGCACGGCCGTAACGCCCTTCGGCGTAGTCGATATAGGCCTTGTAGTAACGGGCGTGATCGACGTATTCGCTGCGGCTGCCGATGCGGTCGAAATAGTCGTACGCCTTCCGGTAGTCGCCCCCGGCGAACGCGACGTAGCCCATGCGGATGTCGTACTGCTCGCGGCGCGGCGCGCTCAACGCCTTGTAATCGGTCTGCTCGAAAGCCTCGCGGGCCTTTTCCATGTTCCCCGCGGCGCAGTAGAACGAACCGAGCGCGAAACGCACGTCATTGGCGTAGACCGATTCGGGATAACGCTCCGCGAATTCGCGCAAGGCCCCTTCGGCATCGGGGCTGCCCAGCTCCACGGCGCAGGCGGCCAGGTAAAAATCCGCCTCCTGGGCCAGCAGGCGGTCCGAAGGCGTCAGCGCCGCCCTGACGCGCAGGAATTCCTGCCGGGCGTCGCTCCAGCGGCCGTAATCGAACAGGTCGCGGGCGCGCCCCGCGAGGGTCTCTATTTCAGGCCCGGCAGCCTGCGCGCCGAAGGCGCACGCCGCAAGGGCAAGGGTCAGCAATGAAATCCGGAATTTTCGCATATGCATTGTTTCACTAAATACGGGCAAATATACGAATTTTTGCCCATCCGCACACTACCAAAGGAACGGAATTTGCCCCCGGGTTATTGTTGAACACAAAAACCGAAATCCATGATTGAAAAAGTAACTTTACAGATGTCCGGAAACGGGAAATTCCGGACCGAAAACGGCACCGGATGCGACGCGATGAATCCCAAGACCCTGATGCTCTACGCCGCGGCGCAATGCTCCGCCCAGACGGCGCTGATGATCATGCAGAAAGAGCGCATCACGCCCAAACGCTTCGAAATCAGCTATTCGGGCGATTTATCCGCCGAGACGGTTCAATCCGAAAGCGTATACCGCTCGTTCCATGTGGTTTACAACGTCGAATGCAGCTCCGAAGACGACCAGGCGAAGGTCGGCCGCGCACTGGAACTGACACACGAAAAGTACTGCGGCATGGTGCAGATGCTGCGCAGGATCGCACCCGTGTCGCGCGAAATCGCGGTGGTCAGCACCCAGCCGGCGAAGGCGTAGAACGCCCGGCGGCAGGAAAAAACGGCGGAGAGATTCTCCGCCGTTTTTCTATTGCGCCGTGATGCGCTGGTAGTCCGACACCGCCACGGCATAGTTGTAATGCGCCCGGATGGCGTTCGAATAGAGCTGAATCCAGCTCAACTGGGCTTGCAGGACGTCGAGGATCGTCGCCAGGCCTTCGCCGTAGGAATAGGTGCTGATGGAGAGGTTCTCGCCCGCGATGCGGAGGCTCTCTTCCGAGGCGTCGACCTGCGCGCGGCTCTGCACGAGGGCCGTCCAGCCGTTCATCTCCTCGCGCACGATGTCGTCGTGCACGAGCGCGGCGTTCCACTCCTGCTGCAACTGCACGGCGCGCGCGGCCCCCACGGCCCGGCGGCGTTCGCCCCAGTGGAAGATCGGCACGGAGAGTTTCACGAAAGCCGATCCGTCGACGTAGGTCGCCCCCGTGCTGTTGGGGTAATAGGGCTGCCACATGCCGCCGACACCCACGCTCAACTGCGGATTGAACGGCGCGCGGACGGCCCGGATTCCCGCCTCGGCCTGCTCCGAGCGCAGCCGTGCGGCGGCATAGTCGGGACGCCGCTCCAGCGCCTCGGCCGCCACGACCCGTCCGGGCATCGGCAGCGAGTCGCGGATGCCCTGCGCGAGCTGTACGCCGAGCGCGGCGTCGGTTCCGCGGAGGATGTTGAAGTTATGGAGCGCGACCTCGTAACTCTGCTCGGCGCTCACGAGCGAGTATTCGGCCTCGCTCAACCGTGCGTCGATCATCAGCACGTCGCCCTTGGCGATATAGCCCTCCGAAAAGCGGCGGTCGACGACCTCCTTGAGCGAACGGATGATCGCGACATACTGCCGCATCGAGGCGGCATAGAGTTCCACGGCCGAGAGGTTCCAGTAGGCGTAGTCGGCGGCATAGCGCACGTCGAGGCGCGAAAACTCCTCGTCGCACAGCGCGATGCCGTAGCCCAGTTCGGCCTGCCGGGCCGCGGCCCGCACCGCACCGCCGCCGTAGACGGTCTGCACCAGCTGCGGCAGGAGGCTGAACGTCCAGCGTTCCACGCCGTCGAAATGGCGCACGGTCGCCGTGAAACTGCCGTCCATCGCGAGCCGCGGCAAGTAGCCCGTACGGGCCTGCCCCGCCGTCTCGGCCGCCGCATCGCTCTTCGAGGCGGCGATCTTCAGCTGCCAGCTGTAATCGGCGACGGCAGCGCGGTAGTCGGCGAGCGAGGTCTGCCCCAGCGCCGGGACGCAGAGCCAAAGGGCGATTATCGAAACTGTTATCTTCATGGCTTGCGGATATTGTAGAACAGCGCGTAGACCACCGGCAGGACGCAGACCGTCAGCAGCGTGGCGACCAGCAGTCCGCCCATGATCGTGGCGGCCATCGCGCCGAACATCGAGTCGAACAACAGCGGCAGCATGCCCAGAATGGTCGTTCCCGAGGCCATCGCCACCGGGACGATACGGCTGCGCGTCGCAGAGGTCAGGGCCTCGTAGGGGTCTTTGCCCGCGGCCCGCAGCACGCCGATCTGCTCGACGAGCACCACGGCGTTCTTGATGTTCATGCCGACGAGTCCCAGCAACCCCAGCAGGGAGAAAAAGTTGAACACCTTGCCCGTGACGGCCAGTCCCAGCACCACGCCGATGAAGATCAGGGGGATCATCAGTAGAATGACGACCGGCTCGCGGTAGTTGCGCAGCAGCAGCAGCAGGACGATGAGGATGAGCACCAGCGTCAGCGGCATGTATTCGGCCAGCGCCTCGTTGGACTCCTGCTGGCTCTCCTGCTCGCCGAAGACCTTCATCGAGTAGCCCTCGGGAAGCACCACGGCGCGGTCCACCGAATCGCGCAGCGCGGCGAACAACTGCATGGTGTTGACCCCGCGGCCCGGGTCGCATTGGGCCTTCATCACCCGCTGGCGGTTGAAACGCTTGATGACGCCCGGCCGGAAATCGAAACGGAATCCGTCGGTCGCCTGCTCAATCGAAAAGACCTTGCCCGAAGGATTGAAGATCGGCAGGGCCTGCAAATTGGTCAGGTTATACGAACCGATGTTCTCGTCTTTCAGAAGGATCGGCATGAACTGGTCGCCCTCGCGGTATTCGCCCAGCGTGTATCCCTGCGTGGCGATGGTGATGCCGCGGGCCATCTGGCTGCGGGTGATACCGATGCGCTGGCCCTTCATCTGCGAGTAGACCGGCTGCCACATCGGCACGCGGTTGCCCCAGCCGTTGCGGATGTTTACGGCTCCGGGGGTGCGCCACATCACCTCTTCGGCCCGGGCCGCGAGACGGCGCAGCGTGTCGACGTCGTCGCCGATGAAGCCGAATTCGATGGCCGCGTCAGGCACGGGCGAGAGCTTGAAGAGCGACGAGCGCAGCCACACGTCGGGAAAATTCGCGGTGACATAGGCGTTGAAACGCTCCTCGACGGCCTCGGTCTGCCGCTTGTCGTGCAGTTCGACGAGGATGTTGCCGAAATTGGGACGCAACGAAATGCTACTGCTGGCCAGATAGTAACGCGGCGGCGTCGACCCGAGCGTCATCGAGACGGTCTTCACCTCGGGCTGCGCGCGCAGCCACTCCTCCATGGCGAGCAGATTACGCTCCGTATCGCGGATATTATACCCGTCGGGCAGCAGCACGTCGGCCCGGAAATAGGGTTTGTCGAGCGACGGAAAGAAGTTCTGGGGCATCAGCCCCATGACGGCCAGCGACAGGACGAACAGCCCCGCGACCGTCGCCGCGACGGCCCACCGCCACCGCAGCAGGGCGGCCAGCAGGCGGTCGAAGGCGCGGTAGAAGCGCGTGTCGTAGGGATCGCCGGCGACAGGTTTCACCTTGAGCATGAAATTGCCGAACAGCGGCGTCTGCGTCAGGGCCAGCACCCAGCTCAACAGCAGCGAGAGAGCCAGCACGACGAACAGCGGCTTGACGATCTCGGCCACCGACGAGGGGGCGAGGTACAGCGGCAGAAACGAGAATATGGCGATCAGCGTGGCCCCCAGCAGGCTCCACCGCGGGGCGTTGGCTCCCTCGACAACGGCCGTGCGGCGTGCCGCGCCCCGCAGCATGGCCTGTTGTGCATTGTCGGTGACGACGATGGCGTTGTCGACGAGCATGCCCATCGCGATGATGAAACCGGCCAGCGAGGTGCGGTTGAGCCCCTCGCCCAGAAACTGCATCAGGAGCAGCGTGCCGCCGATCGAGAAGAGCAGCGAACTGCCGATCAGCACCCCGGCGCGGAAGCCCATGACGAGCATGATGATCAGAATGACGATCGCAACCGACTCGGCGAGGTTGAGAATGAACGTGGAATTGGCCTCCCGGGCGATGCGGTTCTCGGGATAGAGCACCGTCAGCTCCATGCCCAGCGGCATCTGCCGCGTGAGCGAAGCCAGCAGGGATTCGATCTCCGCACCGGTCTTCACCACGTCGACGCCCTCCTCGGTCGAGACGCCGATGCCCACGGCGCGGCGGCCGTCGACGCGCATCATCGTCTGCGGCGGCTCGGCGTAGCCCCGCTCGACGCGGGCGATGTCGCCCAGGCGGTACTGTTTGCCCGAAGAGGAGATCAGCAGCTGGTCCGAAAGGTCGTCGAGCGTCTTGTAGGTTCCGTCCTCGAGAATCTGTATCTGGAGTTTTCCGGCCTGCTTCTCGCCGCTGTCGACGATGGAATTCTGCTGGCCGATGGTCGCGACGATGGTTTCGGGACGGATGGCGAAATTGGCCAGCGTCGCCATGCTGACATAGACGTTCACCACGGGCGTCTGTTCGCCGTAAAGGGCCACCTTCTGCACGCCGTCGACCGTCACGAGCGCCGTTTTGAGCCGCTGCGCCCAGTCGCGCAGTTCGGACCAGGTGAAGCCTCCGTCGACCGAAAGCCCGTAGTAGATGCCGTACACGTCGCCGAAATCGTCGGCGACGGTCACCGCCGAAGCCCCCGCGGGCAGGCGCGGCTGGACGTTGAGCACCTTGCGGCGCAGTTCGTCCCACAGTTGCGGAATTTCGGCGGCGGGTGTGGCCGGGTCCAGTTCGACCTGTATCTTCGAAAGCCCGTAATAGGATTCCGAAGTGATTTTATGCACGCGGCGCATCGACTGCACCTCGCGTTCGATGGGTTCAGTGACAAGCTCCTCGACCTGCTGCGGCGTGGCCCCCGGATAGGAGCAGACGAGCGACGCCGACTTGATGACGAAGACCGCATCCTCCTTCTTGCCCAGCGTGGCGAACCCCAGGGCGCCTCCCGCCAGCAGCACGGCGAGGAAGAACCAGATCACCTTGGCGCTGCGCAGCGAATATTCGGGCAGGTTCATGGCGGCGTCAGTTTAAGATCCGGACCCGTTCGCCCTCGCGCAGCTGGTAAACGCCCGCCGTGACGACCCGTTCGCCGGGCGCGACACCGCTGTCGACGACCACCCGGTCGCGGCCGAACAGCTCCCCGAGCGTCACCTCGCGGCGCATGACGCGGTCGCCCGCGCCGACGATCCAGACGTAGGTCCCGCCCCCGGCCGGGGCGTAGACGGCCGAAACGGGCAGCGACACGGCATCGGGAACGGGATCGGCGCTCAACATGGTGATCGTGCACGACATGCCGGGCGAGATGCGGTAACGGGCCGGATCGGGGTTTTCGAGAGTCAGCGACACGGGGAATCCCGAGGCGTCGGACGAGGTTTCGACATACTCTTTCAGGCGGGCCGGAATGGCCGCGCCCCGGTAGTTGTCGAACGCGACGGTAAAGCGCGTGGAGCTGTCCCGCAACAGCGGCAGCGCGTTTTCGGGCAGCGTGAACTGGACGGTCGAGGTGACGGGATTGACCAGCCGGAGAATCGGCTGTCCGGCCTGCACGCGTTCGAAATTATCGACGTACTTGCGCTCGACGACCCCGGCGAACGGGGCCTTCAGGCGGGTGTCCTTCAGCAGGTCGAGGGTGTTCTCGTAGGTCGAGCGGGCCTGCGCATAGCGCGTCGCGGCCGCTTCGGCCTCCTGCCGCGACACCGCCTCGTGCTCCAGCAGCCGCTGCATGCGCTGCTGCTGCGAGCGGGTCTCCTCGAAGGCCGAGCGGGTCGCCGCGACCTGCAACTCGATGTCCCGGGGGTCGAGTTCGGCGAGCAGCTCCCCCTTCTTCACGCCCGCGCCCTGCGAAACGGGCACGTCGAGGACCTGCCCCGCCACCTTGAAGGCGAGGTTCACAGCGTCGTCGGGAGTAGCCATGCCGGCGAAATCCTTGTCGATAAGTCCCGCGCCGGCAGCCGTCGCCACCTTCACGGGGCGTACCACCGCAGGTGCGGGCGTCTTACGGGAACACGCCCCGGCAAGCAGGGCGATCGCTAAAATGGGGATGATTCGCATACGAAAAAAGTTGACACCGTTTCCGGCGTCAACTTTCATACCAGCGTCCCGCAGGATGCCCCTACGGACGAATATCGCGACAGTTCTTTTTAGAGGTGATGGTTCCGTCGTCCAGCACGACAAGCCCGTTATCGGCGCGGAGCATGGTTTTCATCGTCGAGGCGTCGATGTTGTAGCACCGCACCTCCACCGTGCCGAACTCGTGCCACGTGACGCCGTAAAGCGGATCGGGCGTCAGGCAGACCACGTGCGCACCCTCCTCACGGGCGCGCTCCGCAAGCCGGGCCATGCGCCGTGCGCACGAACGCGGCAGGCGGTCGAAAGCCGTGACGCAGAGCATGTAAACCCGCCCCGGCATCGTCAGCACCTCCTCCGTGGCGTCGCCCTCGGCGTCGCGCAGGGCGAATTCGCTCACAAGAGGTCTCACGGCCGGGACTTCGCTCGTGGTGCGGGTGTCGACCCACTCCCATTTTTCGGCATCCTGCCACTCGGTGTCTTCCAGCGAGAACTCGCGCTCGCGGCCCGTCCGCCTGTTGCGGTAGACCAGCACGGTTTCCGACTCGCCCGGCTCGACGACGGGAGCCTGCATCGCCTCGCGGATATTGACCCCGACCTTATAGGGCAGGAAATCCACGAGCGGCAGGTGAATGTAACAGTAATAGCCGAGGTACATCGCCAGAAAGAAGAACGTGCAGGTAAGCACGATCTCCAGCGGTTTGAAGGCGAAAATCTTGTCGGGCCGGTAACGCCACCACACCACGAAGGCCATCGGCAGCAGCACGACGTTCTTGACGAAAGTCTCCCACGGGGTAAGTTTCAGCGCCTCGCCGAAGCACCCGCAGTCCTCGACGGGGATGAGCGTGGCGCTCAACAGCGTCAGCAGCGTGAAGAAAACCATCGACAGCACGGCGAAGATCGAAATAAGCCGGATACGGACCTTGAACAGCAGCATGCAGCCCATCATCAGCTCCGCTCCGCACAGCCAGATCGAAAAGACCATCGCCCCGGGCTGCAGGTAGTCGAGTCCGTAGATCGAAAGGTACTCGTTGACCTTCAGCGCCGTGCCCCACGGATCTATCACCTTCGTGAAACCCGAAACGATGAACGTGCAGGCGAGGATCAGCCGGCAGACGTTGGCCGCGATTTTGAAAGTCCGGGTCTTTCTCATCGCGCGTCGAGTATCGGGGCCAGCACGGCCCGTATTTTTTCGAAATTATGTTCGGGCGAACCCATCGCCCCCGACGGATCGCTGCAATCGACCACACGCAGCGAATCGTCCTTCGCCGCGGCGGCGAGGTACACCTCGCGCACGCGCCGTTGCAGGTCGAGAGCGTCTTCGTGAATGTCCCGGCTGCCTTGCAGGTAGTCGCGGTCGTCTCCCTCGCGGACCTCCGTGAGCTTTCGTTCGGTGAAGGCGAACGGCACGTCGAGGAACAGCGACAGATCGGGGCGCGGCAGGTCGTTGTAACCGAATTCCAGGTCCAGAATCCACTGCGCGAGGCGGTCGCGCCGCTCGCCGGCAGGTAGTTTCGCACACTGGAAACCCACGTTCGAATAGACGTAACGGTCGAGGACCACGGCTTTGCCTTCGGCGATCCACGCCCGGATCTGCGGGCCGGCCGCCGCCCGGTCGCCCGCGAAGAGCAGGGCCACCAGATAGGGGTCGACTTCGTTCACGCCGCCGAATTCGCCGCGCAGAAAGCGGGCGATCAGTTCGCCGTAGACCGGCGCATCAAAACGCGGAAAATGAACGTATTCGCTCTCCACGCCACGTTCTGCGAGCAACTGGCGCAACATCCGGATCTGGGTCGACTTGCCCGCTCCGTCCAAGCCTTCGAGTACGATGAACATAGGTAGTAGTTTTTAATTTTCAGTTGCGCAGCATCTTCACGGCCCGTTCGACCCCGGCGGCCAGCGCATCGGCCTCCGCAAGCGTATTGTACAGTGCGAACGAGGCCCGGCACATGCCCGTCGTCCCGTAGTGGTCCATCACCGGCTCGGCGCAGTGCTGGCCCGTGCGGACCGCAATGCCCAGCTTGTCGAGAATCATCCCCATATCATAGGGATGCACCCCCTCGACATTGAACGAGAGAATGGCGCACTTGCCGGGCGCCGTGCCGTAAATCCGCAGTCCGCCGATCCCCTCCAGCCGCTCCGTGGCGCGGTGCAGCAGCGCCTCCTCGTGGGCTTCGATCTCCGCAGGGTCGAACCGCTGCATGAACTTCACCGCCTCGCCCAGTCCGATGGCGCCCACGAAATTGGCCGTTCCGGCCTCGAATTTCAGCGGCACGGGGGCATAGGTGGTCTTCGCGAACGTCACCGTGTCGACCATGTCGCCGCCGCCCATGAACGGCGGCATCCGTTCCAGCAGTTCGCGCTTGCCGTACAGCACGCCGATTCCCGTCGGCCCGTAGAGTTTGTGGCCCGAGAAGGCGTAGAAGTCGCAGTCCATCGCCCGGACATCGACCCCGCCGTGAACCACGCCCTGACAGCCGTCGACAACGACAACGGCCCCGACGGCATGCGCCGCTTCGACCACCGTCCGCAGGTCGGGCCGCGTGCCGAGCGTGTTGGACGCCTGCGTGACGGCCACCACGCGCGTACGTTCGTCCACGAGCGACGGCAGGAGGTCCGTGCGCAGCGCTCCCGCCTCGTCGAACGGCAGCACGCGGATTTCGGCCCCCTTGCGTTCGGCCAGCATCTGCCACGGCACGATGTTCGAGTGGTGCTCCATCTCGCTGACGAGGATGTTGTCCCCCGCTCCGACGAAGGCGTCGCCCCAGGCGTAAGCCACCGTGTTGAGCGACGCCGTGGCGCCCGCCGTGAAGACGATCTCCTCCTTTTCGGCCGCCCCGACGAACGCAGCGATCCGCTCCCGGGCGGCTTCATACAACACCGTCGCCTCCTCCGAGAGGAAATGCACCCCGCGGTGAATGTTGGCGTTCAGCTCCCGGTGAAGGCGATCGACCGTCTCGATCACCGTCCGGGGTTTCTGGGCCGTAGCCCCGCTGTCGAGGTAAACCAGCGGCTTGCCGTAGACTTCGCGGTGCAGGATCGGGAACTCCTCCCGTATTTTTTCAACGTCGAACATTTCTCACAGGGTTTCGATTTTCGCCGCGGCCCGTTCCAGGATCGCCCCGCACAACGGCTCGATGCCGCAGCGGGTCACCACGTCGCCGACGAATCCTTCGATCTGCAACCGCCGGGCCTGGGCTTCGCTCAAACCGCGCTGGCGCATGTAAAGTATCGCCTCGGCATCCATCTGCCCCACCGTCGCGCCGTGCGAGCATTTCACGTCGTCGGCGTAAATCTCCAACTGCGGCTGGGTCGTGATGCGGGCCGTCTCGCTCAGCAGGATGTTGCGGCTCTGCTGGCGGGCGTCGGTGCGCTGGGCGTCGGGGGCGACGTAGACCAGTCCGCAGAACTCCCCGACAGCCTGCCCGCCGGCAACACCTTTGATGTAGGAATTGCTGCGACAATCGGCGACATTGTGTCCCGTGCGAAGTTTCACCACGCAGTGCTCATTGCCCGCGGCGAGGAACACCCCGCCCAGCTCGTTTTCGGCATCCGCACCGTCGAGGTCGATGCGGTACGAAGCGTTGGCGCTCGACAGCAGCGCCGTCGTCAGGCGGCAGCGGCTGCGGGCGGCCTGCTTCACCGAGACCTCGGCGAACGCCTCGGCCGTGAACAGTTCGGTCAGCTCCAGCTGCGCCCCTTCGGCCAGCGTCAGCGTCAGCGACGACACGTCGGGTGCGGTATGCAGCACGACGATCCGCGCCGAAGCGCCCGCCGCGGCCTCCACGCGCAGATGCCGGGGATCGACCGCCGCAAAGGGTTCGGCCTCGGCCCCGGCGATGCGGAGCACCTCGCCGTCCGCCGCGCGGAACCCGCGGATGATGTCGGGAATCGTCTCCATCACTTGTCGTATTCGTTGATCAGCCAGTCGTACCCCTCTTTTTCGAGCTTGAGGGCCAGCGACTTGTCGCCCGAATGGATGATGCGGCCCTTGTAGAGCACATGCACCACATCGGGCACGATGTAATCCAGCAGACGCTGGTAGTGGGTGATGACCACCGTGGCGTTGTCCGCCCGGTGGAGTTTGGTGACGCCCGTGGCGACGATGCGCAGGGCGTCGATGTCGAGCCCCGAGTCGGTCTCGTCCAGGATCGCCAGCTTCGGATCGAGCATCGCCATCTGGAAAATCTCGTTCTTCTTCTTCTCGCCGCCCGAGAAGCCTTCGTTCACGGCCCGCGAGGTGAGTTTCGACGAGAGTTCCACCACGGCGCTCTTCTCGCGCATGAGTTTCAGGAATTCGGCGGCCGAAAGCGGCTCCTCGCCGCGGAACTTGCGCTGCTCGTTGACGGCCAGCTTCATAAAATTAGCCATCGTGACGCCCGGGATCTCCACCGGATACTGGAAGCCCAGGAACAGCCCCAGCCGCGCCCGGTCCTCGATGGGCATCGACAGCAGGTCGCGGCCCAGAAACTCGGCCGACCCTTCGGTGACGGTGAATTTCTCATTGCCCGCCAGCACCGACGCCAGCGTCGACTTGCCCGAGCCGTTAGGCCCCATGATGGCATGCACCTCACCGGCCCTGACTTCGAGGTCGATGCCCCGGAGAATCTCCTTGCCGTCGACCGAGGCGTGCAGATTTTTTACCTTTAACATATCATCAACTTACTATTATTCTCGTTTCCTTTTTTCGCTCTCGCAGGTCGTTTCCACGGCGTTCCGCCGTGTTTGCAAGCCTGACCCCACCCTAAACCCCTCCCTCGGGAGGGGCTTATCGCATGCGACCGGATTGCAGACGCAAACAGCAAACTACCCTACGCTGCCTTCCAACTGGAGAGCCAGCAGTTTCTGGGCTTCTACCGCAAACTCCATCGGCAGTTTGGCCAGCACCTCGCGGGCATAGCCGTTGACGATCAGCCCCACGGCGTCTTCCGTCGAGAGTCCGCGCTGGTTGCAGTAGAACAGCTGGTCGTCGGAGATTTTCGAGGTCGTGGCCTCGTGTTCCACCACACCCGTCGGGTTACGCACGTCGATCACCGGGAAGGTATGCGCCCCGCACTTGTCGCCGATCAGCAGCGAATCGCACTGCGAGTAGTTGCGGGCGTTCTCCGCCCCCTTCGCCACGCGGACCATGCCGCGGTAGGAGTTCTCGCTCCGGCCCGCCGAAATGCCCTTCGAGACGATGCGGCTGCGGGTGTTGCGGCCGATGTGGATCATCTTCGTACCCGTGTCGGCCTGCTGGAAATTGTTGGTCATGGCCACCGAGTAGAACTCCCCGACGGAGTTGTCGCCCGCGAGGATGCAGCTCGGATATTTCCACGTGATCGCCGAACCCGTCTCGACCTGCGTCCACGACAGCCGGGCGTTCTCGCGGCAGATGCCGCGCTTGGTGACGAAGTTATAAATGCCGCCCCGGCCCTGCTTGTCGCCGGGATACCAGTTCTGAACGGTGGAATACTTCACCTCGGCGTCCCGCTCGACCACGATCTCGACCACGGCGGCGTGCAGCTGGTTCTCGTCGCGCTGCGGCGCGGTGCACCCTTCGAGGTAGCTCACGTAGGCGCCCTCGTCGGCCACGATCAGCGTGCGTTCGAACTGCCCCGTGCCAGCGGCGTTGATGCGGAAATAGGTCGACAGCTCCATCGGGCAGCGCACCCCCTTGGGGATGTAGCAGAACGAGCCGTCGGAGAAGACCGCGGCGTTCAGCGCAGCGTAGAAGTTGTCGGTATAGGGCACGACGCTCCCGAGGTATTTTTTCACCAGCTCGGGAAAGTCGCGCAGCGCCTCGGAGATCGAACAGAAGAGGATGCCCTTCTCGGCCAGCACCTCCCTGAAAGTGGTCTTGACCGACACGGAGTCCATCACGGCGTCGACCGCGACGCCCGCAAGAGCCATCTGCTCTTCGAGCGGGATACCCAGTTTGTCGAACGTGCGCTTCAGCTCGGGGTCGACCTCGTCCATCGAACCGAGCTGCTTTTTGGGCTTGGGAGCCGCGTAGTAGATAATGTCCTGAAAGTCGATCGGGGGGATCGTCAGGTGGGCCCAGGTCGGAGGCTCCAGCGTCAGCCAATGGCGGTAGGCCGCCACGCGCCGCTCGGTCATCCACTCCGGCTCGCCCTTTTTGGCGGAGATCAGCCGCACGACCTCCTCCGAAAGACCCTTGCCGATGGTTTCGGTTTCGATGTCCGTCGTGAAGCCGTACTTGTATTCCTGCTCTCCGATATTCTCCAGTATGTTTTTCTCGTTTTCTGCCATTACAAGCGAAATATCATGCAAAGATACAAAATTCCATTTACATTTTTACCATCTCCCCTGCAAATCCGGTTCCGCAACGGTCAAACGGCAAAAAAGAGGCGCGGAACGTTCCGCGCCTCTTTCATGCGAAGCCTTCCGGCTACCTGGCGGCCCCGGTATCGTCGGTCGCCGTCCACGTACTGTCGCCGGCAGCCCAGCTGGTCGGCAGGCCCGTGATGTTGGGCGAGAGCACACCCGCCGTGACCGAGAGGGTCATCGCATAGCCGGTTCCCGCGTCGCCGTCGCCCGAGCCGCCGAAATCGGCGACGCTGACCGTATTCGAAGGAATCGCGGGCCGGGCGACCTGCGGCATCTCGAACGGAAGGTTGCAGGCCGGGGCGTGTGCGCGGCATCCTGCGGCGGCTGCCAGGAGCGCCGCGGCTGCGCAAATCGTCACTTGTCTGAAGTTCATAAGAGAGGTGGTTTTATTCGTATACGTAAAATTTTCGCAATTTCAGGTATACAAAAGTACACTGCCCCCGCTTATCGGACAGGGATTTTTTGACGCAAACGATGCACTTTTTCTCAAAACTGTCTGATCCGCGAAACGACGACCGGGGTCCGGGCCGCACCCACCGACTCCATCAGTCCCAGGACGCATTCGGTATCGCTGCGGTCCTTGAGCCATTCGCTCTTGCGCCAGATCATCTCGAACGCGTAGTCGATCCGTCCGCGGGCATCGGGCGTGAGCTGGAAGAGGTAGCTGGTCTTGTCGTCGGTCTGCGAGACGATCTGCCTCTGCGGCACGGCGACGGCCAGCCCGACGCTCTCGCGCTCCCACTTCACGGTGTCGTTTTCGGGGAAGTCGCGCCCGAAGGCGGCGATCACGTTATCGTTCTTACAGACCTCGCTTTCGGCCATCTTCATCACGCCAGTCGTGAAGACCAGTCCCCTGAAGTCGCCCTCGATGCGGTTTTCGACCTGCACGTCGCCGTGCCCGGCGTAAAGAATGTAGCGCGAGGTCATCGTGATCTCGCGCCCTCCGTAGCGCCACCCTTCGACCCGCATTTCGACCACCGTGCGGATGGGTCCGTCGGCCAGAATGCGCGCTTCGCGGCGTTTGAAATCGGTGATGTGGACCATCTTTCTCTTTTCGGCGTCCCAGCCCTTGAGCGTCCCCACGCCCACCGACCCGAAGACGCGCAGGTTGTCGTGGCCGTAGCCGCGGGAGAGCTGCTCGTCCGAAGGATACCACATCGTCTCGGCCAGCTCGAGCTGCGGACGCTTCTTGCCGTAGGTGTCGACGGTCTGCTTGTTGTCGAAATAGATGCGGTAGGCGGCGTACTCCGACTCGAAGGCCGGGCCGTGGTGGTGCAGTTTATGGTACATGTCGTTCTTCTCCGAGGAGGCGCAGCCGACGGCTCGCAGGGTCTTGTCGGGGTTCTTGAGCCACATCTGGGCATGTACGCGTTTTTTGAAAACGCGCTTGTCGGGGTCCGAGGAGTAGAGAACCTGGAAATTCTGGCTGCCGGAAATGCCGGAGACGAAGACCAGTTCGCCCAGTTCCCGGTCCAACTGGGAGGGAATCCGGTGAACGCCGCCGAGCGACACGACGGCGCTCTGCGCCCACTCGGGCACATCGCGGATCACGACCGGACATTCGGCGCGCTTGCCCGTGACCGTCACACGGTAGAGGCATTTCCGGGTTTTGGCATTCAGGCTGCAAACGGCCCCGAGGGCCAGCAAAAGCAAGAGAATCCGTTTCATGGCTATTCCAGTTTTCGATGATTCGTTCCGGTCGTGCACAGCTTGGGAGAGCCGCCGGGGGCAGTCCGCCCGGGAAAGCGCACGGCGCAGCTTCGGGCAGCACCTCGGCGAGCGGCCGCACGAGGCGGTTTTCCGGCGCAGGCTGCGCTGCGGCGGATACCGCGACAAAAGCAGCACACCATATGTAATATGCAACGGGTGCGTTTCAAACCGGGGTCGAGGATTTACGCAAAAATACAAATTTTGACCGCATTTCTTTGTATTTCCCTAAAAAGATTCTATATTTGCACACCCTTTCGGAGTTAACAGCCGGAAGGCGTGTCCGGAGAGGTGGGTGAGTGGCTGAAACCACCGGTTTGCTAATCGCAAAAAGAGGCCAAACGGCAAAAAATACGCAAATCATTCATTTGCACTGATTTTTAACTAATTAACAGCGTTCGAATTATGTTCGGACGCTGTTTTTTTGTTGCATAATCAGCAGTTGAAAGGTACATTTGCTGTAAGAAGTTTTCTAATAGTTTTATAAAAATTTCTTGCCTTATGCCGACTTTTAAAACCGTTATTCATCCCCCGTACAAAAGAGCAGACGGGACGTTCAGAGTGAAAATTCGAATCACTCACAATAAACAATCGCGGTATCTGCCGACCCCCTACTACGCCAGCGCAGCAGAAGTAAACGACAAATTCGATTTCAAACGGGGAACCTCGTATGTTGATGATACCCGTCCTATAATTGATAAGTATAGAAAGGTCTGCAACAAATACGCCGATAAGATCGACACGATGGATGTCGGGCAAATCGTCGAATTAATCCAGAATTTCAAAGACGAGGAAAATTTCAAATTGGATTTCTTTGCTTATGGCCAATTACACATAGAGCGGCTCAAGGCAACGGGGCGCATACAAAACGCCACTATGTACGGAACGGCGTTAAGTGCGCTCCGGCGCTTCATTGGCCGGGATAATTTAGACATTCGGGAAATCACGTCTAAATTCGTCGGCAGATTTATAGATTTTCTTATTCAAGAACCACCGCGCCCCGGCCATAAGAAAGGCCGTCGGGCACCCTCTCTATATTTTTCGACGTTACAAGCCCTGCATAATGCAGCTAAAAGGGAATATAACGATGAAGATTTGGGGATTATCCGCATTCAACTCTCGCCGTTCTCAAAGGTGAAAAAGCCACCCATCCCGACAACAGACAAACAGCCTTTGAGTTTAGCACAATTCAGAAAACTACTTACCATCCCAGATGATACGTCATTTGTACGCAAAGGAGATTGCAATTTACAGGATTTAGGCCGGGATGTAGGCATCCTAACGTTCCTGCTCATCGGAATAAATACCGTAGACTTATACGAAGCAAAGGGAATACAAAACGGACGCCTTATATACAATAGGAAAAAGACCAAAAATCGCCGAACAGACAACGCACGGGTCAATATCCGTATTGAGCCAGAGGTAATGCCGCTGATCGAAAAATACCGTGATCCGACCGGGGTTCGCCTTTTCAACTTTCATAGGCTATACAAGAGTGTAAATAACTTTAACCGATCAGCGAACATAGGGCTTAAACGGATCGGAAAGATCATCGGATTTAAGGATTTAGAAACCTACACTTTCCGTCGAACATGGGCATCCTTTGCATGGAACTACTGCGGTATCCGGGATGATATTATAGATTTCGCGCTCGGGCACTCTCCGCGCAGCGCATCAAAACTGGCTCACATATACATTACCGAGGATTGGGATGTCGTCGATCAAGCCAACAGGCTTGTAATCGACTGCATTTTCAGCAATCGAGTGAATACAATCATTAAAAACACAATTCAGACCCAGCAGATTACCCTAATTGCCCCGAACAATCCATCCAGCACATTGGGGCAACGACTTATAGCGTCCCGATAAACCTCTTTGTTAAAATTCATTTTTTCGCCTGTTGCCCTAAAAAGCAGCAGGCGCATTTTATTTGATTGTCAGTCTTTTAGATATGTCGAGACCTTTTTAAATTGCTTGTATGCTATCTTTTCATTTTGTACCTTATAGTCACCGCAAAAATGTGATTTTTACATATTTCACACAACCTAAAACAAATATACAAAATGGACTACGAGCACATCAAACAGGGCGAATTACCTCGAACATGGAGTGATATTTTAGGGGGATTTGGCTGCGGGGAGATTAAAAGATTCCCTTTAGAGGGACAAGCATTAACCAATGCCCGGCACGCTATACCGCGCATGGGCCGTAAGGGGTTGAAATTCCGCACACGTTCAAAAGGCGATCATTTCTACATCCTTTGCACCGCCCACCAGCAGGATGGAGCTCGTCTTTCTCGCAAAGAAATTCAACAACTGTTCCGGAGCCTCGAACTCGGAGAATAACCCCCATGCCCTTATGCAAACTCAATGGCATATCAAGATTGACTGTGACTGGCAGACAATCACACACGAAATCACCCCGCGCGTTCGGGTGATTGTCGATCTGTCACACGCAATTCGAACAATAGCGAAAGACGGACAAGCCATCGACACTTGCCAATTTGGGCCCGACATCCTGCGACACTATCAATGGCTACTCCGAATAGCTGAAGATGCCGAACAGGTGAACACACAAAACTATGGATGATCTATTCGAACAGAAGAACCTGATAATGGAAAGCGCCGCGCTGGGTGCCTCTATCGCCCTCAACCGTTTGGGGCTGATTAAGGACGAAATTTCACAGCGTGAAGCGTTCCGTGTCTACGGAGAGAGCCTCGTGCGAACGTGGTTAAATCGCGGCTGGATAACCCGTATAAAACCGGGTGCCGGGAATACGAAAGTAACCTATTCCCGAATCGAACTCGACACCGTAAAGCAACTTTACAACAAAGGAAAATTGCGCTAATAACATGGCAGGCAGAAACGTAAAACGGGGTTTAGTGTATTTCCGGATGGACTGCGACATCTTCCAAGACCGGAAATTAAAACGGCTGATGCGTCGATGGCAAAACGACGGGCTGGCTGTCTACCTCGCCCTGCTATGTGAAATCTACCGGGACAAAGGGTACTATGTTACTGCGGACGACGATCTGATCGCCGACATCGCCGACACCTGCCTGCTCGACGATGAGCGCACGACACTTATATACAACGACTGCATAGACCTCGGCCTATTTGACCGCGAAATACTCAAGCAACAAGGCTTACTGACATCCAAAGGCATACAGGCCCGCTACCTCGACATTATGACCGTTTTGCGGCGTAAAGGCGGTATAGATGCAGCATTATCCCTCATTTCTTCGGAAGAAATAACCGAAGATGCGGAAAGAATACCCGAAAATTCGGAAAGACGGGCGAAAACTGACGAAACTATCCGAAGAAATGCACAGCAAACCCAATTTCCACCGAACAATGCGGAAGCTGTACCGGAAAATTCCGAAGAAACGGCTATTAACTCCGACAATAGAGAAAGAGAAGATAATAAAGCAGATGATAATTCAGAAACAAACCTACATACACATAGTGAAAAATGGAAAGGGGTTAAAGGGGAAAACCAAATCGAAAACGACCGGGCGGCCCTTGCCATGTTCAACCGCAGTTGGAACGAACTCGCCAAGCACGAACGAATGTATATCTGGGTTCGTCGCCACTATCCGATCATGTTGGAATTTGAACGGCCTTTGACCCTCGACAACTGCCGCAGCATCACGGACAGAATAACCGACTGGCACGATGTCGAGCGGCTTATGGAGAGCATAGCGAATCGCCGGAACGTATTAACCGCCCACACCAGCGCAATAGCCACATTCAACAGTTTTGCCCGGATGGATGTTGTATTGCAACGAAAGCAGAAGATATGACAGAACTGTACGACACAATATGCCGAATTGTTGAAGAAAAACGAGCGGCACGCCGCCATCCGACAATAGCCCTGTCGTTGGAAATATCCCAGCGTACAGGATGGCCCGTGTTCATCATAGAGTGGGAAATGCGCGAGTTGGAGCGAGCCGGGATAGTTTATGTCGGCAGAACCGCAGGCCCGGACTATGCCACTCCCCGGTGCGCTATATCGAAACAAATAAAGGCGTCACGCCCTTACATAAATCATTAACTAAAAAACAACCCAAGCCAATGACAAAAAAAGAGTTAGTAGACCTAATCGCGGACAAGCGAGATTTGAGCGCCCAGATGGTGCTTACGGTCGTAGAAGATTTTATGAAAATCATTCAAAGTAGCGTGGCCGATGGCCAGCGCATTTTTCTGCGTGGCTTCGGTGTTTTTCAGCCGAAAGAGCGAAAAGCCAAAGTAGGCCGAAACATCACACGAGGGGAACAACTCTCTATTCCTCCGAAACGTGTACCCCAATTCCGCCCTTACCCCCACTTTAAAAAAGTCGTGGAAAAGGGTAAGTAAAAACTCCAGCCCTGTCCTCGTGGCAGGGCTCCTTTAAGAAACGAAATGAGTGCACTCGAACATAAGATCGCATATTCCATCGCACTTCTCCGACGTGGTGAGGCGTTGGCCTTACGCATGTCCCCAGACGGCTATCATTTAGCATTCTCCGGCGGGAAAGATAGTATGGTATTATACCACCTCGCAAAGATGGCCGGGGTCAAATTCAAAGCCCACATGCAGGTAACAACTATTGACCCGCCGGAGCTCATGCAGTTTGTTCGGGCCAACTATCCCGACGTGGTGTTACACCGCCCGACGATCAACTTTTACGATCTGATCGTAAAGAAACAGATGCTCCCTTTACAGCATGTTCGGTACTGTTGTGCTTATCTAAAAGAACAGGCAGGAGCAGGAACCGTCACACTTTTGGGCATCCGAGCAGCAGAAAGTACCCGCCGGGCAGCACGCAACGAGTTAGAGGTATCTGGTCATAAATTCAGCGGGAGCCTCGACCAATTCAACCGACGATCTGATCGCAGCTTCGCGTGTGTGAACGGCAAAGACAAAATTATGCTTTCGCCGATTTTCCGCTGGTCGGATGCTGATGTCTGGAATTTAATTCGTGGACAAGGCTTACCATACTGCCGACTTTATGACGAGGGCTATCATCGTATAGGCTGCATATTCTGTCCAATGGCATCAACAAAAATTAAAGCCAAAGATCGCATGCGTTATCCCGGAGTTGAAAAAGCAATTAAACGCAGTATCCAACATCTAATCGACAATAATGGCTATATGAATAATTATCAAGCAACAGCAGATGAGATTTTTAATTGGTGGGTATCGAACACGTCCGCAAAGGAGTTTTTCGGAATGTTGAGGTTTCAGAGAACAATAGACTTTAACGATATATGAAACGTATTATCCGCGTGTTCCCAGCCCGAACCCATGCTACACCAGACGACGATCTGGTGCGCATCAACGCAATACCGTCTCTCTTTGACGAGGCCGACGAGGTGCACATCTCGGTCGCCTTTACATGGCACCTCAAATGGGCGGAATGGGCAGCGAAACAATGGGCTTGCGTTGCGCCGGTGAAAGTCGGCGGCCCAGCCCTCAACGAGCCGGGCGGGGACTTTATACCGGGCATGTACCTAAAGAAAGGCTACGTTATCACCTCGCGCGGCTGCCCAAACCGTTGCTGGTTCTGCGCTGTTCCCAAACGTGAGGGCGGCCAGCTTCGGGAACTACCTGTTACGGACGGCTGGATTGTCTCGGATGATAATTTACTGGCCTGCTCTCCCCGACACATTGACGAGGTATTCTCCATGTTGGCCAGACAACCACATCGGCCTATATTCACGGGCGGATTAGAAGCCGCCCTTATGACCTCTCAAATGGCCGCGCAGCTATACCAACTACACCCCCAAAGGCTATTTTTCGCCTACGACACACCGAACGATCTGGAACCGTTGCAAGAAGCAGGTAAGATGCTGACCGATGCAGGATTTTCGAAATCCAATCACGCGCTGCGCTGCTACATACTGATCGGCTACAAAGGTGACACAATGGAGAAAGCCCATAAACGGATGGGCGAAGCATGGCGGGCAGGGTTTATGCCCTTTGCCATGCTATATAGAGATAATAGCGGTCAGTTCGACCCTGCGTGGAAATGGTTTCAAGGGCAATGGGCCAATCCAAGAATAACCTATTGCAACTGTAAACGAGATTTCGGAGATTAACGCACCCCGTGAAAACGAAAAAATATGAGCGGTAACAAAGATAAACTGATCGCATTTAATTATTTCGGAGGAAAATTCGTCTGGTTAGAATACCTCTACGACAATTTTCCGCCCCACTTTACGCACCTGATCGACCTTTTCGCCGGCTCCCTTTGTGTATCGCTGAACTATCGGGGCCGGGTTATACGGACAGCCAATGAGATCAACGGGGAAATAACCAACTTTTTCGAGATACTGCGCGACCATGAAGAAGAACTTATCCGACGATTATCACTCACGCCCCACTCGGAACTGGAATATTTGAATAGCTGGGGCAATACAAATTCGGGTAAGATCGAGCAGGCGCGACGCTTCTATGTCCGGGCCCGGCAATCGTTCTACGGATTAGGGGCCCAAGCACAATCGAAAGGCTGGCATATGACCAAGCAGCACGTAAACGCTCAAGGCGGAGAAACGATTAGCCGGTGGAATAACGGAATTGGAAAGTTGCATACAGTAGCCGCCGAGATCCGCAAAAATTTCCAGATCACCAATACCAGCTACGACGACTGTATCGACCGGCTCGACTTTCCGGGCGCGTTCTTCTATTGCGACCCGCCCTATCCGTTGGCATCCCGAAACTCCCAGAACGACTACCATTTCGATTTCACGGACGACGATCACCGGGCGCTGGCGGCGCGGCTCCACTCGATTAAAGGTTACGCAATGGTGAGCAGTTATGATTGCCCGCTGATGCAGGAGTTATACGGCGATTGGTACATGGTGCGGTTCCCCAGAAAACGAAACAACCTACGTTCTACCGTTGTAAACGGCAGCGGGACGCTCGTACAGGAGTGCGTTTGGTGTAATTATACGCCCCCTGTCGTAACACAAAAATTATTCTAACCACAAAAAAATCAAAGCTATGAATGAAACACTTGTTTTTCTGGTTTCGGGCGTGATCGCCGCCCTTATTTCGGCTATGGTCTGTCTGCTGTTCCGCCTCTGGGACAGTCAGCGGGCCAAATGCAATGCCGTACAACGTCCTACTGCCGACACCCTCGCCCGGGGCGGTTCCCGTGGAAAATGAAAACATGGGTTAGCTTCCGGATCGAACGGACAAAAATCGGGATAATCAACTACAACAAAAAGACAACGGCTGGCAAAACGCCAGCCGTTGTCTTACATTAATCTATTGCATGTTCGAGAGCGTATTCGTAATCCTCTTTTGTGAACACAAAGACTGCCAATGATAAGCCATCGGAAACCTCAGAACATTGATATCCATATTCAATAAAAATGCTTCTATTATCCGGTAGTTGATTTGCATAGATTCGGATAATATCATCAAATTCTAATATACAAAGTTCCTTTGCCTGAAACGGGAAAAATCCGGGTCTGTGTTTTGAATTTCCCCATGAAAAGCTTTCTTCATTCTCCAATATCAGCGGATTCGGAAAATTACCATATTCATCTATTAACTGGATTGTTAATTTATGTCCGCTTTGATTTTTAAACTCATACTCAAATACAGGTGGTTCGTTTCGGCTGCTATTGTCAGAACAGCCCAAACAGAATATTACTAAAAAATAAAATAGACATAATTTACTCACTGGCATATAGACGGCTTTTAATGTTTCAAAGTTATAAATAAAATTCAAATAAATCGTCCAATGATTTATCTGTTATTCCATATTGTCCTTTGTATTCTTTCAATGCTTCTTTGAGTTGGGGGATGGTCTTAGATTTATATAATACCTGCTGCAACTTATCAATATCGTTCAAGTAAATATTATCATTGACATATATCATTGCATCGGTATTTGGTCTATACTTTTGATAATACACCCTTTGATTTGAGCCGTCATAAATATCAATAAAAATTGGTGTATATTCTCTGCCATAATCCGTATTTATACTGTATTTCGACCAACTTTGGAAATTATACTCATCAGGCACTTCAAAAAGCATGTGATACATTGGCGGCTGGAAAAATGTTTCGTATTTATGCACTTCATGGGCATATCCACGTAAGGTATATTCATTTTCCGTTACTGCCCACCCGATCAAATTAGACCAACTTTCTCGTATCGTATCTACATAGCCTTTATAAGCATTTCTTCCATTGACACGATAGAAAAAAGCACAATGGCCCAATTCATGAAATGCAGTTTCAAGAATACCGTATGTGGGACGCCAACCACCTGCATCTTCTCCATAGATAACTATATCCGGTTGAATACCTCTCAATGCTTGGGTTTTAAAATGTCCTCTTTCATCTCCTTTTTTATGTCGATAACAGATTTTAATTTTCCGTAAAGTCAAAATCTTATCGAATAGATAGGGCCCAAAGAAATGATGATAAAGTGCCCTTGTTAGCGTTGCATAACGCAAAGATTTACCCCCTCCGATATTTAAATTCCAATATCCACGCTGTTTGGGCCCATTGTAAAATGCTTGCACAATGCTTCCATCTCTAATATCCCAATAATTACTTTCCCAACAAATAGAATAATTAGCAGGCCGTTCAAAACCATCGCCGCGACACAGATAATGTCCATTTCTATCCGTATATCCTACACGAGTGGTAAACCAACGACGGGCTCGAACTTTTACACCACCAATAGGAACATAATCCTGCGCTATATCATCCCACGCTTTAATATATCCTTGTGGATAATATCTACTTGCACGAGTTTCTGGTTCCGTATCAATATTTCCAGTTAATTCAAGTGATTTATCTACAAGAGCCTCAATAAAATTAGAAGAAACCATACCGGGACGTGTAATAGGTTCGTCATCAAGATTTTCGTCTGGGATATACAATTCTTCAAGTATAGAATATGGAACATTAGACGGCAGTGTTTTTCCATATGGCCACGAGGCATATAACGATTCGACTTGGGTATCTTCAAGGGCCCCCGCAGTGTCAAATACGCCCGTGCCTATCAGTTCATAATCAAGAGGATAACTATAAAATTCAATAGTCGTATCTGCTTTTAAAATATCAAGTTGTTCCTTTGATTCTGGCGAAAATTCAATGTATAAATGAGTGGGATGAATAGATGATTCTGGCACCTCAATTTCTATATTACCTGTTGCTTTAAGAGCCCTTACAGCAGCTTTCATATTCCTTACAGAATAAGGATTTTCCAGTTTATTCCCAAGTTTTACAGTAGGCTCAACAGATTCATTGGCTAACATCGCAGAGCGTGTCATAATTTCCTGTTTATTGGCGGCTTTATCCTGATTAGGAAGCACATTATCAGTCAAATCCTCTGAACATGCATAAAAACCAATAATCATTAGGAGAAATAATAATTTTTTCATGATGGGATAGTGTTATTATTTTTTAAGGGCAACCAACAGTTTATCACAACCTCCTTTCCTAAAAACTGTTTTTATATGCTATATACAATATAAATATTATTATTTTAACCAAACATATATAACAAGACTTTAATAGCATCTTACATATATGTAGTAGTAATAAGACGAAATAGAACATAATATAACATAATGTAACACTCTACCGGAGCCGTCCCACAAAACGCGGGTAGAACTCGACATCGACACTGGTGGTCGAAATCCGACAATTAGCTGTCAGATGCAGTCGCAGCCGGAAAAACTTGTATGATAGAGGTGTCCTGCGCAACCTCGCATCCATGCCCTGAACGTTACACCATGCGTCACGGAGAACGCTCCATGTGTTACAGTCGTTCGACCCCTCGACGATAATATGGGCGAAGCAATCCTGCGACATAATGCGTGCTACGACGGTTTCAAGACGTTTAAACTCCGTTGTACCGAGTTTCAGAGGTCGTGTTACGGCCCAACATTCGACCGGCTCGATCATCTGCTCGTCGGTAAGTGTAGCGAGAGCATGGGCCGTCACAACCTCGTCATTGTTGAGCACTCGCCCGGCCATGTCGCGTGTCGCCCAGACGCCTGCTGCTATGGAATATACATAAGCATAAGAATAGGCACGGTTAAAGACGATCAGATCGCCGTATTTGAATTGAAAATAGATACGGGCTTCTGTAAGATACTCGGCCAGTTCGCCGGGGTATTGCTCCAGTTCGCGGGAGATCACCTCGGAAGAACGTCCCCGCAGGGCATGAACGCCCCGTGAGGTGATATAATATACTGTTTCAAGGGCCGCACAAGTATTCGGGTTTACGATCTGATCGTGATTCACCGGCAGAATGTTCGAATAGAGCACCTCGCCGGTGCCGCTTTCCAGCGACCACACGCCCCGGTCGGTAAAGACATACAGCGGGAACGCACCAAACCGGGTGGCTGACAGTTCATCCACGACGGTCGCAATGGCAAATATGGTTTCTTCGTTCAGTCCAACACGATACGAGTTTGCAAAGGGCTGCGAAAACAAATTGTTCAACGCCGACACCTGTACCCGATTAGGCTCTGTATATACATCGTCCTCTTTTTCAAAGATTTCATGCTCTATCGGGGTTTCGGGCATCCAGAACGACGGATATTTAGACCGTGAGGTCGGCGATGGAATAGCATAGGCATAGTTATTCCCCTTACAGGATTCAAGGTTCACATCCAACCACCAAAGCTGCGCCATAGAGCCGGGATCGTTGGTACAAACCGCAAATTTAATGGCTCTGTAATCGGGGTATGACACTACACGCCGGATTCTTGTAGGTTTGAAATTTCGAATTGACTGGCACACCTGCTTTCGGGTGTTATCAATATCCACTGTACAAATCATTTTCGTTACAAAATTCGCAGCATCCTCGCCGTCATTTCCCAAACAAAAACGCGAATATCCGGGGAATAGCTGCGTGCGTAAATTCGCCTTATGCAGCCTGCCGTTGTACTCATAGTAACATTTCCCCACTTGCGTATGGTGTGATTGTGTAGGCTCGTAGACAGGCATACTTTCGACATTTTTCATGTCATTATAAGACAATGATTCCGAATGTCGATTGTCTACAAAGTCCCGGATTTCTATTTCTTTGATCCTATATAACGGTTCTTGCATTAAATCAACATCTTCCGTGAACAATTTTCTAAAATCATAAGTCTGATAATAACCGCCACCGCCGCGATCTGACAGGCTCCAGTTATCTTTCCACGTTTTTTCAAAATCGTAAATTGGGACGATACGAGTAGAGCATATTACGACACTTTGAACGATTCGGGTATCTATTCCTGCGGGAATTTTGATTGTTACCTGCGGTTCAATGTAGAACGTATTGCTTCCCGGCGAAATTTTTGCCTTACAGCCAAAGAAAATGCCCGTTCTGTATTTTTCCGGCACGTAGTTAGGCATCCCGTCGGCCACAACATCGCCATAATCCTCTTGCCAACCGTCGTCTCCGGCGTCAGAGGCAAATATCATCAACTCAGAGTTAGCAACGACCGTTCCGTCCATCATCCTATAAGCCACCATTAGAGCAATAGCCCCCTGCCAGTATTCTCCGTTGTACATGGGCAGGTGTAGCGTTTGATTCACACGGTCGGTTATTCTCGTATAATAATATCCACCGTCCGGGGCTATATTCGGATGCCGCGCGAGGTTGTCCCCGTCTGCAAATTCTTCTTTTATATCATGGTTTTCCCAATACCTACGATAATAAAAATCAACTCCAAAACGAACTTTATCCGCCTTTGATTCGCTTATATCCGGTGGATCGGGCATCTCAAAGCGGACATATTCGCCCCCATACAATACAAAATAAAGCTCTTTATTATCCGTGACAATAACAAGTACATGTCCGAACGAAAAGACGGTAGAAAGGCCCGAAACTGCGGGCATGATCGTCTGCGTCGAGGAGAAAGCTCCATCCGCATAGCGTACCTCGTGAACGGCTCCGGTAGTGTCAATAGCGATATACAGATCGTCAGCCGTCATGGGATGCTTATAGAGTAGTTCGAAACCGTGAAAATCTGTCACAGCCCCGATACGCCGAAACGCTTCGACATTGCGCCAAGCGCCCGCGTCATAACGCAGGTTGTGTAGCGTTTCGCAGCTTCCGTCCTTAACCGTCAGATCGGTTTCCGCCCGATTGATTCCCAGCACCGGGACTGGTTGTTTCATTCGTTCCATCTTGTAAGTAGTAGTTGTTATTGATTTCCTTATGAATACGTTGATTCAGCACCATAAATAGGCTGCCGGGCTCCGTCTGAGGCTGCTCGGCCCCAATGCTGATGTCGTGCAGGGTTTTACAGGCTGCTATCAGGTTCTTATCCGTCATTTTGTTGCGATGCACAATATTGGTCAGCCGATTGTAGAGCTCGTTGATTGCCGCATTTCGGGCCTGTATCACCCGTTCCAGATAGTCCCCGGTGAGCTCGCTTTGCACGATCACCGTTTCAACCTCTTGCCGAACCTCTTCGACCGATGCCCGTATTACCTGCTGCTGGTCGCTGCCTATGCTATCCCATAACCGCTTTACTCGCATCGCACTTATTCCGAACTCGGCAGCAACGGCGCGTAAACTCCCCGTCTGCACGTATCTCACACAGACTGCGTTCTTTTCATCGTCGTCGAGTGTTTTGCGCGACATAAGTAGCTGATTTATTGATATATTCCGATCAAAAATAAGGATAATTCTTATACACGCGGTCGCTAATTTTACAGAGTGATAAAATTTAGACACTATGTTTCCATTAATCGCATTGGCCGCCATTTCCGTCGCTTCGTCGATTGCAGGCGGCATTTCTGCCAATAAAAAGCAACGTAAGGCCGATCAGATACTCAGCGACCGCGAGCGGAACCTCAAGGAGTGGTACAACTCCGAAATGAATATGCCTTACCTCGACCGAGCTGATTCACGGGCCATGCTGAAACGCATCCGGGACTACAACGAGGACGAACTAAAGGCCATGAACACCAACGCCGTGAAAAGCGGCGCTACGGACGAGGCAAAAGTTGCCGCCGCCAACAAGCTCAACAAAAACTATTCGCAGACCCTCGCCCAGATCGCGGGGCTTGGAGAACAGCACAAAGATCAAGTGCGCCGCGACTATCAAGCCCGCATGGACAACCTTACAGGGACGCGCTATCAAGCGCAACTTGGCAAGGCCGCAGGCACGCAGAATATGATTAGCGGCATCGGGAGCTCCCTCGGCCAGTTAGCCATGCTCTACGGTATGGGCAGCGGTTCCGGCGGCGGTTTAGCAAATTTTGCAGGTGGGAAATAGTATGGAACAGGAGAAGCCAACCACACCGGTATTCTCGATTGCTGACGAGATACAGCGGCGACAAAAAGAAGCCGACGAACGCCGCGCCACATGGGAGCAGAAACGCCAGCGAGCTACCGACCTGTACCGGGACGGCCAGAACCCGATTTTGGCCTTCATCGACACGATGAAGCCCCAGCAGGACACCGACCGGATAAAACGCGCGGAAAAGGCGGCAAAGATCACGGCGTGGTCGAATTTCTTATCAGCGCTGGGTACGGGTATTGTCGGCATGGCCACCGAGGGCTACATTCCCAAGACCGGCACTGATGCTCCGATGAAGATGCTTGGAAAGATCGACGAGTGGGATAAACTCTACAACAGCCAGAACCGAGAATACCAACAGTTACGCCTGCGGGCACTTATGGGCCAGCAACAAGGCGAGCAGCAAGCCGCCAACATGGACGCTACCGCCGCCGGGCAGGATTACACGTTGGCCCAAAAGCAATACGACACATTGATCGGCAACCTCTGGAAAGCCCAGCAGGAAAAAGAGAAACGAGCCGATACTTTGGACGATAAAATGAAAGTCGAAAAATTACGAGGCGAAAACAACATCAAAGCAGCCCAAGTGCGGGCCGCAGCTTCGGCAGCGGCAGCCAGCGCCCGATCTGCTGCGGCAGCGGATAAATCCGCCGTTCAATTCCTCGATCGGGACGAACAGACCGTCGTAAGGCTCAATCCGGCACAAGAAAGCCTGCTATACGAGAAAGGCCGCGAAATGGGTATAATTCCCGAAGATGGCACCCCGACAAAAGAACCGACATACACGGGTGAAAAGGTACCGCAGTTCGTCTTTGGGAAGCTCAAACCGGCACAGAAAGCCCAGATATTACGTGCCGTCTACCTCAAGCTGAACGGCGTAAAGCAGAAGCCGCAAGCCCCTGCCGATCTGGGGCTCCTGTTCCGCCCCGAGAAACGCTATATCGCGGGCCCGGTTTCGAATGATGTGCGCAAAGTGCTGGAAACTCCGCAGGCTGAACGGATGCGTGAGGCTGGTTACAGCGACCAACAAATTATCAACTACTATCTGGATTACGAATAGCTATGCCACTCCCCGAACTCACACCTGAACAACTCGAACAGCTTAATGCGATCTCCGGTCTGGGAAAGACCCGCAAACGCAAAGATGCTCCGTCTGGAGACAACCTGCCGGACGTTGCACCGGCAGACCTTATGCAGACAGCCTTACAGCAGGACGATAACGCCGGATTTGAGCCGTTTTCACTCCCGGAGCGCACCCCGGATATGGATAACGAGGTATACGAGGGGCTTATTAAAGAGAGTTTACAACAGCAGTTAGGGGCGATCTATGACCGAGCCCGACAGCGGGCTGATGCCAACAGGACAAAGATGCTGGCACCCTTTGACGAGGCAATCGAAGCTGATATACCGGCATGGAAAAAGGCATTTATCGCTCAAGCCAAATCAAGCACGCTCCGTAGTCCGTCCGGACTGGGCGGAGATGATACCTACCTAATGCAAGCGACAGAGCGGGCATTGAAGCTCCTAAACCAGAAAACCGTAAAGGACAAGCAGGCCGGGGACAAATCATCCGGCATTGCCCGTGAGGTGTTCGATTGGGGCACCCTCGGCGACCTCGCTACAATGGGGTTTGGGGAGTTAGGCGAGAATATCGCCATCACACGGGCGCTCAAGAAAGCCGCAAAAGGCGAACATCTCACACCTACGGAGCGGGACATGATAGACCTTCTCCGGTATGGGGAACTGATAAACCAATACACGGCCCAACGGGGCGGGCCAACGACCGGCGCAAAGGTCGGCAGCGGCATTGCCGCCTCATTACCTTATATGGCGGGCTTCGGGGCCACCAGCAAGATCGGCAGCAGCGGAGCCAACACCCTCGGCAAAATGCTGCTCAAAAAGGAAGCGAAAACGCTCTTGGGGAAAGGGCTTCGCAAGCTGGGCGAATACACGGCGAGCGCGGCTGTAATGACACCCTTACAGGCGGGTACCTACTCAAACTACCATGAACGGGCGCAGGGACAGTACGAGGTTAAGGACAACGGCGAGGTTGTCGAACACCTCGAACCGCAGTACAACCTGATGTATAAGGCCGCCGCAGATTCATTCACGGACGTATTTACAGAGCATATCGGCGGGGAGCTCGGAGCCGGAGTGAAAAAGGTGCTGGGCTGGCCCGTGGAGCAGATCGGGCGACGCTTGGGTATAAAACTCTCGCTCGACCGCTTCCTGCCGGGATATACCCGCAGCAAGTACCTTACCGATTTCCGAAACCGTACACTTTGGAACGGCCCCGTAGACGAGTGGTTAGAGGAAGTCGCCGGGGGTGTCATGTCCCCGCTGCTGACCGGGGAGCATGAACGCTGGAAAGAAAATCTTTCCGGCGAGAACCTCTGGACAACATTTCTCACAACCTCGCTGATGGGTGCGGGGTTCTCGGCCCTCGAACTGCCGAACGTCGCATCCTACGCCCACAAGAACCATGTTTTGAAAACGCAAGAGAAAAAGGCGCTTTCAAGCATTGAGAATGAAACCTTACGGGCGCAAGTATTCGAAGCGATGCAAAAACCGACGATGGCCGAGCAGTCGCAAGCGCTCGCCGCGATTGATTGGCAGGCGGCAAACATCAACCAGATTGACGCGGCGCACGCTGCTGACTATACCCGGTTTCACATCGAGCGGCAAATCCTCGACGGCATGGAGCTCGGGGATACACAAGGCAAACAAATCCAGCAGACAGCGCAAACTGCGAACGCATGGGCCTACCGTGGTGTTGATGGTAAAAGTCCCACCGAGGACATCATCACTGGACAACGCGCCGACGGGAAAGCCTACGTCGTTCTTTCCGGCAACCTCGATACCGAGGGCCCCGACGGAACATTATTCGTCCTCGATACCGAAACGGGCACGCCGACACAGATCGACCGGGCGGAGTTCGAGAGCTTCGCAAGCACGCCCGTTGCGGAGTTCTCGGCAGAACAGTTACAAATCTCCGAACAGCAGGCCGCAGCGGAACACCAGAAGCGTCAACAGCGACAGGACATGGAGATCGGCACCGAAGCGGGCATAGACCCCGACGAGGTAGTGCGCGTTGTGGCACCCGAAGCTCCGCAGTACACGAATGGCGACGAGGTTGTAACGACAGACGGTGTGCGTGGCCGCATTACCGGCAAACATGGCAGTAGCTATGTGCTCCAACTGGACGACGGACAATTTGTTTCGGCACCGCTCCACACAATCAAAGGGCCCGCAAGCCAGATTCAAGAAACAGACCCCACCGAGGCAGCTATACCCCTCGGCAACAATGACACGAATAGCGGACAAGCCGACATCATGCCTACGGACGTTACACCCCAAGAAGATGTAGCTGCACGGCTCGCAGAAACCATGCAGGCCGCCGTGGGCAAAGACGAGGCCCCGCGTGCTATTCAGCGTATGATCGACGGCACAACAGACGCGAACCAAGTGCAGATTTATTCCGCTGCGTTGGAACGGCTGCAAAACAAAAGTAAGGGCATGCCGAGATCCACGCAATCGCCCGTTGCCGAGGGGCCTGCCGCTGCGGTTCCCGCCCGGAATCCCCGGCCCGATATTCCGAAATTCAAGCGTGAAACCCCGACCCCGTATGCGAAACCCGCTGCGGAGTTGGGCGACTACCTATCCATTGAGGACGTGATACTGCGCGACGTAGCCAGCGGCCTTAAATTCGCATGGAAAGATAACGGTCAACGGCGCGGACTTGCCCGCGAGTTGGGGTTCTCCGGTAGCGAGAGCGAGCGTCGCTCCCGCGTCGGCATCCTATCCCCCGACGGTATGACACCCGACCAATATGCGGAGAGGCTTTATTTTCAGTATGGGGCCGGAAACAACGAGGGGAACGGCTACCGCTGGGATATGGACGACATGACGATCAAAGATGCCGTTCTGGATGTCCTTTCGCGCATACACTCACCCCGGCAGGCTTACATGGCCGCAGCACAGCTACACCAGATCGAGCCGCACCCATACGATGACATGACGGGCGAAGAATACGAGCAGATGCAGGAGCATGAGGCACGGGTGGCGCAAATGCAGGATGAACTACTATACGACAGCGCATTTGTCGAATGGGCCGGACAGACTACACCCGAACAATGGGCCGAGATTGACAATTTATTTACCGAGGGAACGGATAATTTTGCGGAAAATGCTAACTTTGAAGCGTTGGCCGCCAAACCAGCCCCGACAACAGAACAAACACCAAAGACTACATCCAATGACAACAATTCGCAAAGAACCGAGCAACCTGCGCCTGCGGCGGATGGCGAAAGTAGTAGCGACGTTGGCCGAGGCGAACGGAGTGACCCCCGAACAGGTGATGATGCGGATTTCGGACAACCGGAAAGCGAACCGCGAGCAGTTCGACATGGACGCGGACTGGACGCAATATCCGGCGACCTTACCGACGAAGAACGAAAGGTAGCCGAGGACGCCGCCGCATCCACCGATGCCACCGTAGAGCAACTCCGGGCGGCACTCAAACGCAAACAGGCCCAATACACAAGAGAAAAGCAATCTATCGGGAGCGCATACAACGAGGATAACCAAACTATCCTTTTCGAACAGCCGCAAAACACGGCAGAGGGCAACTTGTTTGACGTTCCGCGCGATTTCTCCCAGCAGGTCGTTGAAACTATCCTAAAACCTTTACAGGCTGAAATAGACAACCTGCAAGAAACCATATTCAAAGTAGAAGCGTCGAAAGGAAAGATCATTGCCGATGCGATTGCGGCCCACCGTGCGCAACAACGCCTATCATTCAATGACACGCCCCAAGCAGCCCCGCAAGCCCCTGTCGGGCCAAAGTCCACCGATGCAGAGTTTACCCCGGCTGTCAGAACAGAATATAACCAATACCTTACCCATGCAATCAAGACCTTTCCGGATAAGGTTTTCAGCATCTTACATAATGATCTGATAAAAGCCGGATTCGTGCGGGATGTTCGGCGACTGGCAAAGAAAGACGCTACCGCTGCTATCAAGCTGGTTGCCGAGGTCAATGCCGCTGCCGAGAAATATGCCGGGAAACAAGTACTCACATCCCGCCACAGCATATTTGCGGAATTAGAGAAAATGCAGGCCGCCCAAGCCAGCGCCAGCATGAAAGCTACGAGCCCATCGACGGAGCAAAGTTCGATCTTCAAGCCAACAGAACATACACGACACTCCAAAACCGGGGCCGAACTCTACTCCGTAAAACTGGCCGACCGGGTAGAGCGGGCTATATTCGACGATCTGAAAAAAAGGGCCAAAGCACATGACGGCTATTATAGCAGTTACACCCGTAGTTTTCTATTCAACACCTCTGAGGATGCAGAAGCATTCCGAGCCGAGCAGAAGCGCCCCGACATGCAGGCAACACCGGCCCCTCTAAATGACATGCCAGCAGCCCCCGAAACATACACCGGCAACAACGCAGGACACCTCGTCCCGGCGGTAAGTGCAGAGAAAAAAAGCGATACAGAATACAATGCCGCAGAAAAGCCGACCGAGTACGGAGCCCAGAACAAGCTGGTAACGTCGGAGCGATACGAAGAATTGAAACGGCAGATGCGGGCCAAGCTCGGCCAGCTTAACACCGGATTCGACCCCGAAATACTCGCTATCGGTACACAAATGGCTGCGTTCCATGTTGAGGCCGGGGCCCGAAGATTCGCGGATTATGCCCGGCGGATGCTCGCCGATTTGGGGGAGGCTATCCGGCCTTACCTCAAGCCGACCTATGTAGGCGCACTCCACATGCCGGGCATGGAAGAATATACCGCGCAAATGGACACATACAGCGACGTGATGCACTTTGATCTGGACAGCCTCGACAAGCCGCAATCTGCGGCAGGACAGGGAGCAGCACCGAGCCCGGCCATAGTCCCCGAAGCCGACACACAGCGCCGTCTGGCAGGCCGCTATGACACTACTGGAACCACGGAGAAAGACATACACGAAACCGGCAATCTGCGGCCCGAGAAAAAATTCCGCAAAGACCTTACGCAGTTCAGTAAAGAACTCGTAAAGGCGCTGGGCTGGGAACATAAAACAGACAAAAAAGGTAAGACGTTATATGCCGAAACTAATATCGCACCGGCAGGCGGCGACGGCTCCATCACGCTCTTGCCGGCGGATTCCGAATACGGAATATACATAAATATTCCCGTTCATCCCTCTGGATATATAGCCAGTAGCGACTATACTGATGATTTGGTAATTGAAGATATATTAGGAGCCGGTAGCCCCATCCTATACCGTGTCTGCACGACCACAAAATCATACCTGCTCGATGCTCCAAACCGCTATGCCCCGGCAGATATTACCGTCGGTGAAATGGCCGAACTTGCTAAAAACGAATTAAATTCATATATTCGCCGTAAGAACGCACCGGAACCCACTACTCCCGATGCCTCGGACGGCACAAAACCAAACAACCATGAAAACCCTGCGAACAATACAGACCGAATGGGCCCGGACAGCCCTTTGGGAAATGGCCGAATACCTGCCGGGGATGCTTCTGCGTATGTACCGCGAGGAACCGAGGGAGTTGGTAACGTGGATAGAGGAAACCGTAGACAAAGCGTTGGATTGGAAGAAAGCGGCGCTGGCGAACGGGAGCGACCCGCAGTTAGTCGAAGAACTGTTCCGGGAACGTCTGAAACCGGACTACTGTCCGGAGGAACCCGAGCCAATCACGATCAGCGAGGAACAGATGGCCGAGATCGTCGCCGATCTGGAAAAAATAGCCGAAACCATGTAATAGAGCGCGGGCGCGACATCGCGCCCCACGGCGAGGTCAGCAAGATCAAAGCGAACCTGTCGGCTATCCGATTGGTAAAACAGCTTGAAGCCGAGGAACGCGAAGCAACTGCCGACGAAAAGGCCGTATTGGAGCAATTCACGGGCTGGGGCGGCTTATCATCCGTATTTAAAGGGGGTAATTCCTATTTCAACGAACTACAAGAGTTATTAACCCCCGAGGAATACGAGGCGGCCCGAGCATCCACGACTACATCATTCTACACACCGCCCGAGATCGTTTCGTCCGTCTGGGACATGATCGAGCGGCTTGGATTCGCCGGTGGCTCCGTGCTGGAACCGTCGGCAGGTATCGGACACTTTTTCGGGCTTATGCCTGCTGCGTTGAGTGCAAAATCCAACCTTGCGGGTGTAGAAATCGACGAGATTTCCGGACGCATCCTGCGGGCACTCTATCCGGATGCAACCGTAAGGGTTGAGGGTTTCGAACAGCAGCGCATCCCCAATAATCGGTACGACCTGATCGTTACGAACGTGCCGTTCGGGGCGATCAAAGTACACGACACGTTCGACAAAGACCTGTCGGCCAAGTTCGACATTCACGACTATTTCATCGCCAAAAGTGTACGCAAGCTCAAACCGGGCGGGCTGGGGGTGTTCATCACCGCCACCAGCACGCTCGACCGCAGCACAGCTCTGCGTAACTGGGTCGTTGCCGACGGCAACGCCGATTTTATCGGGGCTGTACGTCTGAATACAGCGACATTCAAACAAGCTGCGGGTACTGAAACATCCGCAGACATCATCATCATCCGTAAACGGGACGAGGCCGGGCAGTCGTCATACGCGGCGAATATGCAGACCACGGTTTTGGAGCGCGAGGCTCCATATATTAAGTACGTCAAAAATGATAAAGGTCGATTTACAAGCGAAGATGCCACGGCACGGATGGTTTACAACAAATATTATTTCGATCATCCCGAGTTCATGGCCGGGCAGATGCGGTTCGGCTTCGAAAGTGGTGTAGAAATCCGTCCCACCGAGCAGCGCTGCATTCCGGTTGTGGCTATCGACCAAAACCAAGTTATAAAACAATTCATCGCGTCACTCCCGACTGATCTGTATTCCGTAACCCCCTCGGTTCCGGAACAAACTCGGACTATGATAGCCCCAGATGGCACCAAAGAGGGTGCCCTTACGCTGATCGACGGCAAACCGCATATAGTCCAATTCGGGTCTGCAATCCCTGTGGATTGGAACCGCCAGAACGTAAAGGGCCGTAGTAAAACCGTAGTATTGAAAGAGTATTTGGAGCTTAAAAAGACCATATACGACCTACTCGATGCAGAAAACAAAGACCTGCCGAATATCGAACGGTTACGGGCAGAACTTAATAATCTTTACACCAAATTCACCCACCGGTACGGTACACTTTCAAAGAATACAAGCCTTACATTTCTGCGGGACGACGTAGACTATCCCGCAATCGCAGCTATTGAAAATGTCGAAGAATCGAATAATCCGGGTGAAAAGAAAAGATTTACCATAACCAAGTCTGATATTTTCTCTCGCAGGGTCATTGAGCCAGTACGTCAGCCAAAAGCCGAAAACGAGAAAGATGCAATCGCACTTTCGCTTTATCACCGTGGCCGCCTCGACCTGCCCTACATCGCCGAATTACTCCATAAGTCGCAAGAGGACGTACAAGATGCAATGCTTACGCAGGAACTTGCATATATCAACCCCGTTACAGGTCTTGTTGAGGAACGCAGCGAATACCTATCCGGCAATGTCCGCGACAAATTATTACAGGCAGAACAGGCCAATGAAAACGGCCTGTTCAACGCCAACATCCGCGCATTGTCGAAGATCATCCCGCTGGACGTTCCGTTACCGCAGATAAAAATTTCGCTGGGTAGCACATGGGTTCCAACCGAGCTATACGAACGTTTTTTTCACGAGAAGTTCAACGTTGAGGCGAAGATCACCAAAACTGCGGCTAACAAATATATTGCACGAATAACCAACAAAGGGAACACGGTCGATGCGAGCATGGGTGTAGCGGATGCCCCCGGCAGCAGGCTCGCGCTTGACCGAATGAACAAGACCCAAACCTACCTATCAAAAAAGGAGTGGGACAGCCTTACGAACAAGGAAAAGAAAGTTAAAGACCCCGAAGCTATGGCGCAGGCAGCCATAAAGCAGACGGAACTGGATGAGGCTTTCGAGCAATGGTGCAAGCAACAAGACGAGGCGACCACCGACAAACTGACTGAAATATACAATACGGCATTTAACAGTATCGTCGAACGTCAGATCGACGTTTCGACATTCGACTATTTCCCCAATGCCGCGCACACGAAGAAACCCCGTGAACATCAAAAAATCGGGGTTATGCGTGGGTTGCAAGGCCCGACCTTACTTGCGCATGAGGTCGGCACCGGAAAAACGATCACGCTCATTTCGACGGCAATGGAAATGCGGCGGCTCGGAATAGCTCATAAGCCCTGTATCGTCGTTCAACGTTCAACCTATGAGCAGTTTGTAAACGAAATCAAATCATTATATCCCGCGGCCCGCGTGCTGGTACCCTCCGCCAAAGACCTTACGGCATCCCAGCGGCAACAGCTTTTCGCCAAAATCGCCTACAACGATTGGGATATTGTCGTTTTGTATCACGGTTATCTGGATGCTATACCCGATGATCCTATTAGGGTCAATCAGTATATCGACGGATTGATCGAGGAAAAGGTAGAGCAGTTGAAAGAGGTTGAGGCAAGCAATCCCGACAATGCGAAACGACTGGCCTACGGCATTAAGAAAGAAATTGAGGGGCTGGAGAAGAAAAAAGTAGGTAGCGAAAAATCAATAAAAGAGGAGGAAAAGGTAAAATCTAACGCTCGGGCCCAAGCTCAACGGCTACTCGACCGTCGCACGGATGAAACCATGACCTTTGAGCAGTTAGGCATTGATGCGTTATTGGTAGACGAAGCACATGCCTATAAGAAACTCGGTTTTACAACCGACCTGCAAAACATTAAAGGAATCGACCCGGCAGCGTCCCAGCGGGCACAAAGTCTACGGCTGAAATCAACCTATATTCTTGAAAATAATAGCGGGAAAAATGTTGTCCTCGCCACCGGAACGCCGATTTCCAACACGATGGCGGAAATGTGGACTTTCATGCGCTACCTGCTGCCGCAAAACGTATTACAGGAATACAACATAGACACTTTTGATGCCTTTGCAAGCAATTTCGGGAGTATCGAAGAATCTGCGGAATTTGGAACAAACGGGAAATTTAAGGTCGCTCAGCGTTTCGCCAGCTATTCGAATATGCCGGAATTACTGGCGATCTGGCAGCAGATCGCGCATGTCGTATTGACGGAGGATGTATCCAGCTTACGCGAGGGGGTTGGCACACCGCGCCTCGACGGGGGTAAGCCGACAGATATAATGCTCGATCAAACCCCGGCCCTGCGGAAAGTCATGCGCAGCATCCGGGATACGCTTGAACGTTTCGACGCTATGCCCGCGAAACAGAAGCGGGAAAACAGCCATATCCCGTTGGTGATGTTCGGGCTGGCAAAGCGTGCAGCTATTGACGTTCGGCTGATAAATCCCGATCTTCCGGATGAACCGGGCAGCAAGGTTAATAATGCCGTGCGGGAGATTCTCGCCGATCTGAAATCCACCGACCACTATAAGGGTACCGCAGCTATCTTCTGCGATTCTTACCAAAGCCGCGACCGGCGGTTCAATGTCTTTGAGGACATAAAGCGGAAATTCATTGCTGCAGGTATTACTGCCGAACAGATCGCTATTATCCACGACTACAACACAGACGAACAGAAAGCGCGACTTTTCCGGCGCGTGAACAATGGCGACGTTCGAATAGTAATGGGTACTACTGAAAAACTCGGTATCGGAGTTAATATGCAGGAGCGTTTGCACCTTCTCGTAAATCTCGACGTGCCTATCCGTCCAATGGACTATATGCAGCGGGTTGGTCGTATCATCCGGCAGGGTAATTCCCATCTGAAAATGGATTTACCGGTGCGTATTCTGCGGCTGGGCGTAAAACAAACGCTTGATGTAACCGGCTATCAACGCTTGAAGATCAAAGAGGCGTTTATCCGACAGGTGATGAAAGGCGATATATCATCCCGCACGCTGGAGGAACCCGACGCCGAGAGTAGCGACAGCACGAATTTCGGACAGATGATGGCGTCATTATCCGGCAGCCAAGCGGCACTTGCGTTGTCGCTTGCACAGAACAACCTGCGCAAGTTGAGAAATGCCCGCGACTACCACTACCAGCATCAGGCATACGTTACCCGCAACCTCAAATGGCTGCAAAATATACTTGACACGACACCGGGCGTTATAGCAACACTTGAAAAGCAAGGGAACGAATTTCGGAAGATATTTCCGGACAATACAATCGTATCAGTAGAATATGGCTCACAGAAAGCCGAAAATGGCGATTATGAAAAACTCTTTGCCCCACTAAACAAGCGCATCGAGGCCGAAGCCGATGCACTACGGAAAACGCCCGAACGCGATCACGCAGAGCTAAAAACTACAATCCGTATCAACGGAAAGACATTTGATATAAAGATAGGACTTAAAAAAACGTGGGCTTTATCAAATGAAAAAGATGTTCGGATATTCCGCGGCATATCCTATGTATGCGAGGAAGCACCTGAAATAAAAGGCGATGCCGGAGCCAAAATATCGAATGTTTTAGAGCAGGTTGCCTATACTATTTCTGGCAAGTGGTACATACAGGAAATAGAATCCCGCCAACTTGGATTGGAAACAGCAAAGCAGGACTATGAACGGCTGCAAGCGCAGGTTAGCGGGGCTTTTCCGAAACAGGCAGAACTGGAAGCAACAGAGGCCCGGATAGCGGAATTAGAGGCACAGATGGCCGCAGAACTGGCTGAGATCGAAGCCCAACAAAAGGCCGATACGGACGAAGAAGCGATAGACATTGACCCGGATGAACTGCTCGACGATGCCGCAGGCGACAGCATCCGGTTCCGGGATGGCAGTAGTTGGTTTGACCCCGAACGTCCCGCGAGTGACAACACCATAGCGCACGCGGCAACCCGTCTTGCAAAAAAGCTCAACACACCGGTTGAGATCGTCGCCGACCTTACACACATCACGGACAACGACCCGCTGGCCCTGCGGAGGAAACGTCGGGCCAAAGGCTACTACGACCCGACCACAGGCCGGGTGGTTATTGTCATGCCGAATATTACGACCCGAGCGGATGCCGAGGCGACCGTATTACACGAGATCGTCGGCCACATGGGGCTGCGTTCCCTGCTGGGTGAACGGTTCGGGCTATTCCTCGATAACGTTCATAAGTCGCTGGATGAAACCGGCGTTCGGGCCGTGGCCGACATGATGGCCCAAGAGCAAAAACAACGTTCCGGCAAACTGACGGCTGTTGAGGCCCGGCGGCTCGCCACAGAAGAATATCTTGCGCGGCTGGCCGAAGGGAACATCACCCCGAGCCGCTTTGCCCGCATCATTGGGCGCATACGCTCCATGCTCCGCGAGGCGTTGAGGTTGCCGCTGCGCATCAGCGACCGGGACATCGCCTATATGCTATGGTTGTCGAAGCACCGTCGTATGACGGCCAAGACCGCAGGCGCAGCCGTAACCGAAGCTGCCACCGCACACCGCATCCGGCAGCAGCTTTACAGCGTTCCCGGCGACACCCGTTACCGCGTGATCTTCGACGATGCCATCCCGGAGAATATCGAACGATATGCCGTTGAGCAATATGTTAAGGAACGACACATTATCGGAACATTATTCGAGAACGAACACGTTGCGAACGATTTCGCATTACGAGCCTATGCCCTAATCGACGACATGGGCCGAACGATCATCGACCACATGGGCCCCGACCGGCTCAAATCCATGCGCAAATACCTCGCACTATTTGATCTGCAAAAATTGACCGACAAAGACAGTTACCGGCGGGTGATCGACGAACTGGTAGCTACACTCCCGTCAGCGACCAAGCAGGAGATTATGCGCACCATGAGCCGACACCTGCAATTTGTCATGTCGGATAAGTACCGCAGCCCCTTACGGCGGCGGACGATGGCCAGCGAACGCCCGCTGCCGGAGAATTTCAAGTATGCCGGAGAATTTGTTGAGGAACTACTCAAACAGAAGCGCAAACAACCCGAAATGGCCCCCAGCGGCAATATCGAACCTACGGTGATTTACGACAAACAAAGTTGGAAAAACCGTCAATACACCCGGCTCATAGACAGCACGCTGCCCGTGCAGCAACTACAAGAGGTGATAAAGCAGCGCGGCGGCCAGATCGACGATCTGACAGACCTACACAAGCACTTAAACCACTTATCAAGCGTCACAAAGACCGCGATAGACAAGTACACGAAAGAGTATTTAGACCCCATATTGGATTGTATTGTGGGTATCTCCAAGCAGACCGGAATGACCGAGGATAATATCATTGACTATATCACAGCCGAATCGTCACTCGAACGCCATGCCTCGGGCATCGCGGCGCTCTCCGAAGATCAGCGCGATCCGTGGAATGATAAGTATGCCCGCAAGCTGGTTGCCGACTTTCGCCGTCGGGCCGGAGACGAACAGACACAACAGCTATGGCAGGCGATCAATGCGGCCAATGATCGGGTACTCGACATTCTCGTTGAGGATGGGATGCTCGCTCCTGAACACCGAAAGTTGATAAAGGGCCACGGCTGGGCATATTATGTACCCTTATGCGATTACGACTACAACTTTGAGGACAGCGAGGGGAACCCGCAAGCGTTCGACGCAACCGAAATATACGACTTTATGGACGAAATCCGTGGCCCGCGACCGCTACGGCAAGTACTACATGAAGCCGAGGGCCGCACGAATAAGCCCCGAAACCCCGTGGCCCAAATGGTAAACATCGGCATTGGGGCTATCATCGCGGCCAAGACCAACCGGGCACGGCAGGCGGCTCTGCGTTTGGCACAGAACAATAGCCGGGGCTCGGATGATCTGTTTCGCGTAGATAAGGTCTGGTTGGCAAAGGGGCTTGGGAACCGCTGGGTAACAACGACTATTAACCCGTCCGTTGAGGATATAGAAATATCGCAGGCTGCACGCAAAGAAATCGCACGGCTGAAAAAGGAACTGGATGCGGCGTTAAATGCCCATGACGACGAATTGGCCGTTTACCTCGAAAACCGCATCGACGAAACCGAACGCCTAAACATCGTGCGACCGGCAGAGGCCGACAGCCGTTTTGAGAACGAGGGGCACATGGGCCAATCCATCGAGCGACAACGCAATATAGAGTGTTTCGTAAACGGGATTCGGTACATGGTAACATTCGCCGATCCAGCCGTGGCCAATGCCATCAATCAGTACAACCGACTGACTATCCCAAAATGGCTGGACGACACCGTGGGCAACGCGACACGCTGGCTGGCCCAAGCGTTCACATCCCGAAATCCGGCATTTGTAGCAGCGAACTTTCTGCGTGACGTGCAACACGCCGCGCTGATACATGGCATCGACCCCGGCGGCGACCTGCGCGGATTCATGCGCAACATTCCCCCGAGCATGGCGACGATCACGCGGAACGTGCGCGGTAAATCCGCACCGCTGAAGGTGGCAGAGCTCGGGCGGCTCGACATACTCAATACCGCCGACCGCAAAATGTTGATCGAGCAATACGGGCCCGAGCGTGTGATGGATGCACTCTACGAATATTTCCGGGATAATGGTGGAGAAACAGGTTTTGTGCATAGTAAAGATGTAGCCGAGGCTGAAAAGGAGATCAAGCGTTATGTAGCGTTCCGCACGGGCCGCGTTGCGGAGCTCGCAAAAGCAGCGCAGCCCAGCGAGCGCCCCGGCATCTGGCTCTCCTATGCAGCGCAGAAAAGCGGTGCGAAAGCGATAGCTACGGGATTGGAAAATGCGTCGAAAGTCGCCGAGAACACCTCGCGTTTCGCTACATTCCTCGCGTCACTCGATCAGGGCAAATCGCTGCTGGTAGCTATTGACGAAGCGAAGAACGTAACGGTGAATTTTAACCGGCGCGGAACGGCAACACGTCCGCTGGGTATGTTCTACGTCTTTTTCAACGCATCAGTACAAGGAGCCGCCCAGATTGCCCGCGTAGCGTTCAAAAACCGTAAGCGATTTGCGAAAGTCGTTGCTTCATTGGCCGCTGCCGGGTTCCTCGACAGCCTGCTACTCGATTTCTTTTTGGCGGGTTCCGGCGACGATGGCCGCGATCTGGTCGTTTCGGAATACGAGAAGCGGAACCACCTTATAATCCCGTACATGGGAAAGAACGGTTTTTTAAAAATTCCACTTCCGCAAGGGTTCCGGGCATTTTATGGTATAGGCTCGCTGCTGCATGACCTCTACCGGGGCAAAGTTAGGGCCGAAGATGCTGCCCGGACAATGCTGACGCTGCTGTACGAGGATTTCTCCCCCGTGGCTTCACCGTCCCCCAAAGGAGATGCAACCCGCGTGCTGATACCTACGGCCCTAACTCCGTGGTATGACATCTGGTATGCCGGTGAGGATGCTTTCGGTTATCCGGTGGGGCGTCGCTCCTATGGCACAACCAACAACTACCCACTATCTGAAATGGGCCTTAAAAACGTGAATAAGGCCATATACTATCTCTGCCGAGGCATCAACCGATTAGGAGGTGGCGACGAGAATACACCGGCTGGCCAGCGCAAGAATGGCGAGATAGACCCGTTATTGCGGGGTATCTTCGAATGGAACCCCAGCCACGTTGAACACGTCTTAACCTACTACGGCGGCGGTATGGGGAAGTTTGCCAAAGACATGGTACATACGACACAGGCCATACTGACCCCCGGCGAGGAAATCAGTAGCCGTGATCTGCCGATACTCAACCGGTTTTACGGCACCGCCCGGCCCGAGAACCCAGCAGGCAGCTATTACAACCTCAAAGACTGTTTAACCAACATTGCGGCAAAGTACAAACGGCTCGGCCCAGCGCTCGACCGCCAAGACCCCGAGGTGCAGCGGAACCTGCAACGGATTACGATTTTTAAAGCCCACCAAACCGCCGTGAACAAGCTACGGAAAATCCTATCTGACACCCGCCCCAACACACCGGAATATGACCGGCTCCGGGAAGAACTGAACGAAACGATGGTAAAAACTCTCAACGAGGACGAAAATGTTACAGAATATTGACACCAAAAAACTGAAGCTATTGGCCCAAGCCAGCAAAGGCATCGCGCAGACGTGCTGCGAGCAGGAGCGCAGCGGACTGCGGTATTCGAACGAAAACCTTTCGCTGTTGTGGCGTTGTGCGCAAGATTGGGATGCTATGCTCTACCTGCGCAAAGAGCACGCCCGGAACCTGCGCTACAAGAACGGCGACCAATGGTGCGACAAGGTGCCCGACCCGGAGAACCCCGGCAAGATGATACGCGAAGATGCCCTTATTTCCCGAAGCGGCAAAATTCCGCTCAAACACAACTATTTACAGCAGTACATCCGAAACATCCACGGGCAGCTTCTTTCATCGCCGACACAGACTGTCGTATATGCCCGAAGCAAAGACGATCAACCGCTGGGCGAAATGCTTACGAATGCGTTGCAGTCGTGTCACCAGCTAAACAAAGTACGAAAACTCGACATTAATGTTGTTGAGGAATTATGTCTGACGGGGTTGGCTTGCGCAAAAGTGCGCTTTGACTATTGGAGTACCAAGAACCGCACCGACGGAAAAATCGACCTCGTGAACATCAACCGCCTATTCTTCAATAAAGACATCGAAGACCCCCGGCTAAACGACATCCGGCGCATCGGCGAGATCCACGACTATACGTTCGACGATCTGGTACGCAATTTCACAATAAACCGCGAAGACGTGCAGGCATTACGCGAGATTTACGGCGTTTGCCACGACCCCGCAAAGCTGGAAAGCATCTACATGCAAACCGCCGAACGGCTCCAAAACCTAAATTTCCTTTTCTGCAACGATCTCGGGAAATATCGGGTAATTGAGGTCTGGGAACGGGTCGGACGCTGGGTGCTTTACGTCCACGACTACGCAGACGGCACCGAGGAAGTTTACACCGACCTTACTATGCAAGAGGTCGAAGCGATCAACAACCAACGGCTCGAACAGGGCACGGCGGTAGGGCTCGCTCCCGAAGCGGTGAAACTGGTCTATGCGCAGGAGCAATACGAATACTACTGGCGCGTGAAATACCTTACCCCGAATGGACATTGTATCAAAGAAATGGAAACGCCCTACACGCATGAGGAACATCCCTATGTCCTCGCAGCCATGCCGATCATCGACGGCCAGTTTAAAGCCGTCATGTCGGATATTGTCGATATTCAACGATATATCAACCGTCTGCTGACCCTGTTGGATTTCATTATCGGCTCGTCGGCAAAGGGCCTGCTTATGGTACCGCAGGAATGTATTCCCGACGACATGGACATCAAGGATTTTGCCCGTGAATATGTAAAGGTAAACGGAGTTATCCTACTGAAAAAGGGAGCCGGGGATAAGCTGCCGAAGCAGATTGCCACGAACAGCACGAATATAGGTGCGTGGGAACTGTTCAATACCGAAATGACCATCATGCAGCAGATCAGCGGCCTAAACGGAGCGATACAGGGCCAAACCCCACACGCTAACACTCCGTCAAGCCTCTATGCACAACAGGCGCAGTACTCCGCGCAGAATTTCGTGGTGCTCTTTGAGAATTACAATATGTTCTGCGAAGAACGCGACGAAAAGTTACTCAAGGTGCTGATGCAGTTTTACACGACACGCCGCTATGTAGATATTAACGGTAAATCGGTCAGCGAACTGGCGAAATACTACGAGCCTGAAATGGCCCGGAAGATCGTGGATTTCAACCTGACGACATCCAAATCAACCGATACGCCGGTGTTCCGGCAACTGACGGACGATCTACTTATGAAGCTATTGGAGAGCGGGCGCATTCCCCTCGAAATATTCCTAAAAAACTGCTCTATTCCGGGAGCGGAGAAGATACAAGCCGAGCTAAAAACGTTCAGCGAACAGGCTGCCGCCGGGCAGATCGACCCCGACCGGTTACAAATGCTACAACAGGCAGCCCAGCAAAACGCCGACCCCAAAGCGATGGATATGCTGAAACGATACATGGATGCAGCGCAATAGAGCCAATATACACGTAATTTGTTGATAATTTGTGCATAAAAGAAAATAAATAAAATAGGTTTTCGGTAAATTTCGCCCCTATTTTGCTACATGATTTTTATATTATTTATTATGGATATATCATCAATCTGGGGCATGATCAAGGATGCCGTAAATGTAAGCCGTATTTTTTCACACACGGAATTAAAACAGAAATTTATTGAGGTTAGCAATACCGCTCTTAATCTTCAAAAACGCAATGACGAATTAGAGCGAGAAATTCGCCAATTACGTGAACAACAAGATTTAAGACACAAGATCGAGCGTACGACCGACGGATATTTTACGCTTAAAGGAGAAAACCCCAACATCCGCTATTGTATACATTGCTGGGATGCAAAACACCTGACCATACAAGTCGGGGAAGATTCAACACCCGGCAGTTTTTTCTGTCCGGAATGTAATGCGTCCGGGGTGTATGATAAACAACAATTTGATAAGTCCCGTGCAGAACGTCAAACCACGTATATTGTACGCAGGAATATAAGTCGTTATTTAGGATAGCATAACCATCGGCCCGGCAGTCGCCGGGCTTTTTTATTTCGGTCAATACGAATTAGATATGAAAACTAATTCCCCGAACCAGAACAATTATTCATTTTTCTGTTATCTTTGTGATAAAGATTGCGTTACCATGTCAGAAAAGCACACAAAGACGATTTCGGTTGAGGGCACCGAAATAACTATTTTGCAGATCGACGATACCGATTATATCTGCATTACAGATATGCTCAAAGCCAAAGACGGTGATTTTGTTGTCAAAGATTGGCTGCGGAACCGGAACACGCTGGAATTTCTCGGCATCTGGGAAAAAGTCTATAATCCCGATTTTAATTGGGGCGAATTCGCCCTAATTAGAAACCAAGCCGGGTTGAACAGATTCCGGATTAGCGTTAAGGAATATGTAGAGAAAACCAATGCTATCGGCCTCAAAGCCCGAGCCGGGCGCTATGGCGGAACCTACGCTCACAAAGACATCGCTTTTGAGTTTGCTATGTGGATCAGCCCGGAATTTAAAGTATATTTGGTGCGCGACTTTCAGCGGTTGAAAGAGCAGGAGCAGGCTCGGCTGGGTTGGTCGGCCAAGCGGGAGCTTACCAAGATAAACTACCGCATCCACACCGACGCGGTGCAACAAAACCTAATCCCAAAAGAGCTTACGCCGGCACAGGCCAGCCGAATCTATGCAGACGAGGCCGACGTTCTCAATGTGGCCATGTTCGGCATGACCGCGCGGGAATGGCGGGATGCGAACCCCGGCAAGAAAGGGAACATCCGCGACTACGCCTCGATCAACGAATTGATCTGCCTATCAAACATGGAAAATCTTAATTCGGTCTTTATTTCCGAGAGCCGGCCCCAACGGGAACGGCTGTTACTGCTAAACCAGATCGCCATGCGGCAAATGGAGATTTTAGAAACAGGCCCGGTAAACAAGGTGCTGAAATAACGAAAAAGGCTATCCGACCGGATAGCCTTTTTAAATGTCTATATCTTTAAAAAATTCGTCGAGCGTTATATTATAGTATTCGCACAACCGCTCAAGGGTGGTAAGGGTAACATTTTTCCGCGCTCCCTCAAGGTGGCCCATATTCAGCCCGGTTTCCGCCGATACTGTTTTCTGCAATAGGCCAGCCTTTCGCCGCAATAACCGTAACTTTGCGGCGATCTTTTGTAGAATTTCATTATTTCGTTCCAGATCGAGCATATTTCATTCCCTTAAAAAAATCCTCTAACGAGGTGTCGTAAGTACTGCACAATTCCACCAGCGTAGCGATGGTAATATCCTGCCGTCCGTTTTCTATATTCGAAAGGTGTATGTTTGTTTCAAACAGCACTTTTTCCTGCGACAGCCCGCGTGCTTCCCGCAGTTCCCGCAATCGCATCCCCGCAGCCCTTATCAGTTTTTCGTTACGATGTCGCTTAATCATGGTACAAAGGACAGAAATTTAGACTTTCTATTTATCACTATTAAAGTCTGCGGATAGACCTAAATTATATATTCGTATAAAGTATTGTCTTTCAACGGTTCCGACCGATCTATTTTGTAATTTTGTTTTTATATTTGTGTGGGAAATTATAACCGCATGACTGTTTTTGCAGATAGTTGCAGGCTGGCCGTACAAGGCAGCCATACCGCAGGCAAATAAGTCCATATCCCCTCTACACATACGGGCAATGGGCTTTTAGGCCCGGCGCGAATATTGCAAAGTACCCTCTATATTCGGTGATTTATGCCTATGCAAATCACGGGACATACCAAGGGTATCCAGTATGCTGTTTGGATTGAATGATAACAAAAGGACGCCACAATAGATAAAAAATACCTGCGCATCGTTGCCCGGATAGAATTTTTATACTACTTTTGGGTAACGATTCGCTGAAAGGGCGAATTGTAGCTTTGTTCCACAGAAAACCGCTAAATTTTCATTGTTCGGAGCAAAGACACATAGACGCTCCCACGGATCGCCGGGTCTACGACCGGCGGCGCGGGGAACAAACTTTGTGGACACCACACGCTACCGGCGTGGGCTCTTGTGTCTTGTATTTTCGAACGGGCTTTAGCGGGCCTTCTGTGGAGTACTTGGCACAATCCCACGCCCTTTTTATGCGGGTTGCATAACTAAAACCGAAAAAGTTATGTTATATTCGCACAAAAATACGGCTTTGCCGTGACATATTAGGGAAACAAATTGTATTGATTACCGAACTCGCGCCCATCCTCGGATGGTGTTCACCAAATCAAAGACAACTTGTTACCTCGGTTCGTGTCTGTCTATCCAGCACTCCGGGGCGCAAGTACGATCTTGATTTGGGGGCTCGCGAGGCCCGGTAGTCGGATTGCTACAAGCGTCCCTTTCTTTTTCCGGGCCGCAAATCATACCCAAACTTATGTCACGGTCTACCAACATCCAGCAAAACTCACTACGTTCCGGCGGTTCGACATCGCCGGGTGTCGGTATGCGTTTGATCTGGCAGATCGTGACGGGGACGGTCGGTGAGGCTCTAAAATCTGGTATGGTAATTAATGTGAACCCGCGCCGCGTCCCCCTTTCTGCAAATTCATTCACTCCATATACTCAATTAAGGAATCTCCCAAAATTTAGCAAAGGACAAGTCACCGGCCCAATCCCCTTTGGGCCACGGGTGCGGGGCCAAATCTGTGTGAATTGCGTCACTACCTCAGCCCCGCACCCTTTATTATTTTCATCCAACATTAATAGCCACACCCGACGTAAACCGGGGGCGGTTGAGGTATTCCGGTATAGCATCTACAAAAGGCTTTCAAAGGGGACAGCATTTGCGGGGATTATTACAACTGATGGCATTACGAATAACTGGAGTGTTGCCTCCTATTTTACCAGCAAAAACACATACAGGGGCATCCCGTCGATCATGGCAATTTGTTCTTTTCCAGCAAGATTTCATAGTCATTTTACAAAGGCGGGGGCCCCTGTTTTTTCATGCGGCAAGGTAAATTCTAACTACCCAATTTTGCCGCACGGAGTAGTCGGCCTATGCGTTAGGGCGCATAATAGGCAATCGGCTATTCCTTTCTTACAAACGAACAAAAAATATTATATGTTTGCTTCGATAAGCAGGCTGAAAAATTGTGGGGCAGCAGAGCCCATTGCACCCTGCCCAGTTCTTAATATTTCAATCTACACCATCGCACACCTGCAAGCAACACACATAAGGGCTGCCCGGAAATCGACCGATTATTTTTTGCGCACAAAACTCGCCGTGTTTGAGGGGCACGGCGGGGCAGCCCCACACGCCGCAAAACCGAGAGTACGCAAAAGCAAGGATTACGACATCTTCCGTGAAAGCTCACCCCTTATAGGACAGAGGCGGGGCAGTTCCGGGCCCACAACCGCAACAGACCGGGACTGCCCTTATACTATCACAACACCCACAAGCAACCCACGGCAAAACGGCCCTGTACTAAGGCGTAACAGGGCATCTACGAGGCGAAGCAATGTCCGGGGTTGCTTTTTTAACCAGCCACTTAAATGTGGATTAATAGATAATGCGTCGCGCACTCCTTTTGCGCGACCCACGGGCAGGCGTCGAGTTTTGAGAACAAATGAGGCGTCACTAAAGTTCAAAAATCTTCATACACAAGCGCCTGCCCGTTCCTTTTTGAAAAAAACGTTTTGCTTTATATCTGGTACTGCTAACCATGAACCGGAACTTTCCTTAACGACCAAACCAAGTATAACAGCAAGACCGGGCCGGGAACATTGGGAGTGCCACTCGCAAACTCCCGGCCCAAACATACCGGGGGATAGGAGATCATCCACCATAGCGGCATTACGTTATCAAACAGATCATTGTCAACCTATCCCCCGTTTTTTAGATGCCAGAAAGCGGGAGCACCCAAAAAAATTGTCATTGGCTTGACGATGTAAGGATTCTTTCCATACACTTATATTGGGGCTCTCGCCTTTCTTCACTCTCCTATATGCCGTCGTTAGCCGCAGGTGTGTTTTGCCTCGGTTGGATGATCGGTCAGCATATCCAACGGTGCCGCATATACACACAACATAGACGGGCAAATACCCCGAACATTACGCAACTGGTTACTACCATATAAGTGATACAACTATGACCAAGACTACAAACGAACAATGGGAATACCTCTTTGAAATCATCCAAAAAAGTGAAACAAAATATACTAAAGCGAGACAGCAAGTACTTGCTTTCGGGGCGAGAATCGGCTTAGAAGAACGACAAAAACTATTTCAGATAAGAGATCAGCAAGCAACAATAACATGGCCTCTTGCCATGCAAATCCTCAATACTTTGCCGACCACAGACCCCTACCGGCTTATGGGGCTAAAGCGGCCACCTATGACAGGCACACTCGCCGGAGCATGGACACATCATATTCTCAGTTCTTACAGAAACGGATTCTGGGAAGATGCCAACATTTGGCTGGGCGGCCATGAAGAATATCTATTTTCAAAGGACAACACCGTTGAAATAGCCACACAATACAATAACAGCATCCAAACCTATTCATTCGACCGCAAGACAAGATATTTACAGATCGGAGAAAGGCGCTACTATGTCGCCAAACTAACCGACAAACACTTGGAAATTATTTGGGGAAATGGGGAATCAGTATACAAGCTGCAACTTGATCGTTTACTTGACGGGAAACTACATATCATACAAAAACAAAGTGATGAGATTTCGTGTGACAACTTGCCGTCCGGTTACTGGCGCGTTGAAAAAGAGTATAGCCGCGAAACCGAAAATGAGAATTGGGTGTTAGAGAAAGACTATACCCAAAAGGCAGGATTCTGGGTTTGGGATTTTAAACTCAACTCCCGTGATATTGTTGAGTATAAATTCGGCCAAAGGGGCACTTACCAAGCCGCGAAACCAGTAACCCCGCATATTATCTATTTTTTCTTTAACCAAAAACGTTATTTCAACGGCCAAATAATGTTTGACGGCAAAAATAATTTTTGGTTATATGTACTTACCGATCAAACGGGCACACCTGAAAACAGCCTGAAAATGTATCGCTTCACCCGGTGGGATAGCAGTAGTTTACAGGTTATAGGCCGTAATATATGGTGGGCGGAAACTTACCCGGTCTTTGCCATGAACACGGATAACTTTCCACTTGAACATTTGGAATTGTGGCATAACGCGCCAAGTGATGCCGCAACTCTATTCGACACGATGGATTTTATAGAACGGCCCAGCGAATATGCAGACGAGAAATATGCGGGGGCTTACGTCTTTGCCCATGCGTTCAAACAAAATAAAAAAGTGCGGACAGCAGCCGATGCAGGTTTACTCTACCGTCAATTTCTCGCCATCCTCGACATGTGGCTACAACTCCGCAGCAAGGCCATAATAATCAGAAATATTCGGTTATTTGCATTCAAAAAATATTCCGAATATATAAATAAATTACAAGCTGAGATTGACCGGCTGAAACAAGAATAGAAAAAACCATAGCCCCACAACGGAAACCCCGGCAGTCAGTCTGTCGGGGTTTTTACATGGATGCTTCCGACAATATGACGTTACCGGGCGGTGGCTTGATACTCTGCCGAATCTCCACGGGTAAATCCATAAGTTGTGAAACTTTGAGTACAATGCCCCGGCTCATATAAATATCGTCATGCTTTCCATCAACAGCCCCATAGCTGCCGTCGGGCTTGAGCTCGTACCAGCCAATTTCATCCAACGCCCGTTTATCCCGCTCAATGTAGAGAATTTCGCGTAGCCGTTTCGTCATTTGGGTTACAAGATCGGTCTTGCTGGCCGCGTTGGTGTGAAAACCATATTTCACCGGCTGGCCCTCTCGGATGCGCGTAGGGTCTGACCGCGAGAACAGGTTGTCGTAATGCTCTTTGATCGTGTCGAGGATTGTCAGCGTATGGTCGCCCTCTTGCCCTTTGGGGTTGAGGCTATTCGCTTCGACGGCCAGCAGCGCATGACAGTACCATTCCGCGACCTGCACGGCCCGCCATACGGTTAGGTCTTGGTCGAGGTGGAATCGGTAGGTAGCGATACATTCTTCCACACCCCCGTCCATCATGGCGATACGGTCGAGTACCGAAATAACACTCCAGTCGGCATTGGGACTGCGCCCGCCAATGTCGAGCGCCACCGCATAGCGGTTGGCGATACGCCGCGAGGTATCAGGCAGCTTCCAAAGGTGAAAATCTCCGGTGGCCGTTGGCACAAAATGTAAATTTTGCAGAGCTTCGGGCCCGTAGGTCGCATCGGCGAGCAGTTCCCCGACATACAGCGGTTCCCGGACAAAGGGCCGCTGCTGGCGGACATACAGCGGGTCATGCGCCGGGCGTCCGGTAGTTTGGAACGCTTCATCGGCGGTTGAGGGAAACTCGCTGCACATCTGCCAATCGGTCGAATACTCGCGTCGCTTCTCCCGGTACCAGTTGAGGCCCTCCAACGTGGCCCCCGCATAGAATCGGGTTAGTTCGTCGCGCGTCATGGACTGTATAAACTCGATCTTCTGCTTTTCGTTGATGAACGGTTTATAGTAAATGTCAATTTCAAACCACGGTACGAATAGCGGAGTATAGGCCGATTTCCCGTCTACCGCATCGCACCATGTATCGTGAAAGAAATTACCGATGCCCTTTGCCGTCGATTCCAAAACCACGACGGTAAACGGTTCCCGTGGCACCGACCCGAGGATAGTCTGTATCACATCCTCGGGGCTCTTCTCTTTTGTCCGCTTCCATAGGCCCACCTCTGAAAGATGGGCCATTTTTATATCCCCTGCTCGCAAACTATCGGGTTTCTGCATGGAGCCTATCGAAACGACACAATCCCGATCTACCAGCATTTTATTCTTGCTCGAACCCTCAAAATTGCAAAACCGTACCGGGCATATTTCTACCGGATGCCGCAGGGCCATGCGCGAGTACATAGAGCGAATCGTTCGGGATTGTTCTTCCACATCAGACACGATTACGCTATTCCAGCCCGAACGGTGGAATATCTGCACCCACGCCATAAGCATCTGCGTAACGGTGGAACCTCCCCATTGTCGCGCCTTAACCAGCACGACCCGGACAGGCTTCCCCGCGAATAAATCAGTAAGGAGAATATGCGCCAGCTTGAGTTGGGCCCGGCGGAGTTTGAACGGGACGAGGCGGCCCGTGGTCTTGTCGAAGATTTTAACGCAGGAGATACACCAAAACTCAAAATCATACACAGCCCGGAGCCGATGCACGACGCCACACATGACCTCAGCAGCAATGCCCTCGCGTGCGGCGTATTGTTCGACACCCCCAGCGTCGATGATTGCAGCAACCGTCGGGGTCTGGGCCATGTATGTCGGTATCAGTACATAGGATTCCGACGAGAAATAAAGCCGGACACGTTCGATGGGCGATCCCTCACCTGTAAGCGGATTGTAGGGCGCAAACAAACGGGACTTATGCTCCTCGTTCTGGGTAAGCAGCGACGGTATATCAAATTCGCCCATTGATGATACGCCGTACATAGTTCGGGCTCAATCCGATTACAGGGTCTTTGCAGAGCATTTCGACAAAATATGTCTTTGATAAGTATTTCAGCCGTTCGGGATTCTCGGCGCGTTCCCGCGCAAGCATTTCTTCATAGCGGCGGCGTATCTCATTGTGCCTCTTCAAAATCTTCTCGGGCACCTCGTCCCGTACCCTCGTTTTCCTGCTCATAGTGATACATTTTGTGCAACTATCGCAAGTTTAATAATAATTATAACATCTTGAAAATTAACAAATAAGATACTTTTACATCGAAATCTATCACACACAAAATCAATGTGAAAAAATGCGAGAGGAAAACACAAATCAGCAGCAGGCGGAAGCTCCCCGCGTATCGCGTGTTCGGGAGTATATGACTGCAAAATTCCCCGACCGGCAGTTCGCCGACGAGGACGACTACGAAAACACCCTTTACGACTACCTCGCAGAGAGCGACAAGAAAATCGCCGGACACGAGGCGGCCAACAAAACGATCATGGAGGTAGTACAGGCATACCCCGAGTTCGCGCAGATCATCGAGGACGTGGCGAACGGTGTGCCGGTGCAGGTTGCTATTGCCCGACAGTTCGATCCGTCGGAATTGGCCGTTCCAGAAGGTGAGCCCGATTATGACGCATACAAAAAGGCAGCAACCGAGCGCAGCCAGCGCCTCGCGGACATGAAAGCCCGCACCGAAGCCCGCGACAAGAACATCGCCCAAAGCAAAACCGACGTAGATGCGTTCTTCGCCGAACATGGGCTCGACGAGGCCGAACAAAAACAGTTCGTCGAATGGGTAGATAACGAGATTCTTGCAAACCTGCTCGACGGCAAGGTGAATAAGGGAATCCTTACCAAACTCTATCAAGGTTGGATATATGACGCAGCCGTAGCCGACGCGCTCGAAACAGGCAAGGTGGAGGGGCGCAACGAGCAGATCGAGGCCAAGCGCAAGCAGGCCCGCAAGACGGACGGCCTGCCTGCCGACGGCGGAAGCGTCGAAACACCCGAACAAGCGGAAACCCCCAAAGATATGTTCGACGAGGTAATCGAGCGCCGTAACAAACGTAAGTTCTAACCAAAATTCAAACTATTATGAAAATTAACAAATTCCTGTACGGCGTTCTGGCGATCTGCGGATGCGTCGTTTCCGTTTACCTGTTTCGTGAATTGCTCGCGTTCTTCTCTCCCGACGACCTCGGCACGACGCTGATGGCCGTGAGCGGCGCAGCAGCGACCGCCGGTGAAACCATGCGCGGCACCGTCACCACGACTAAGCCGGCGAAAGCTGACGGAACGGTGGACGATCAAGACATCAACCGCCCGACAATTTCAAAGAAGATCACAAAGATCAATCCCTCGCTGTTCCCGATGGACACGCTGTTGCGGGAACTCGAAAACGTCCCGTGCAGTTCGTTCGAATATCAGTATTACAGCGTCCGGGGCCGAGGCGTGCAAAGCAAAGTAAAAACAGCCTACACCGTGACCGCTGGAAGCGAGAGCGGGGCAAAGCAAATCAACGTAATCAACGCGCACATCTTTTCGCAGGACGGCAATGTCTTGTTCCCCACGATGAACGTGGACGACACCACAAAGGTCGCCACGCCGGTAGCCTCGGGTGGGTTCTCGCTCAATCCGCTGATCTGCCACATCGTCGCTACCGATTCTATTGCACAGGACAAAATCACGATCTACCCGATCAACGCAGCAGTACTCCCCGCGCTGCCCGCTGACACTCCGATTTACCGGCTCGGGGTGGCAAAGCACGAGAACGCGGGTATGTCGGAAGACCCCAGCCAAATGCCCTATTCGGACAGTAACTACTGCCAAATTCACATGACGACCGTAAGCGAGGGCCTCTACCAACGCCTTTCGGAAAAGGAGGTGAATTTCGGCATCCTCGATATGCGCGAACAAGCTCTGCTGGATTTCCGCATGACCAACGAGGCCGATGCGCTTTTCGGTGTGAAAGAGCGGTTCGTAGACCCCGTGACCCGGAAAGTAAAGTACATGAGCGACGGCCTCGTGCGTAAGATCGAAAAGCATCTCGACATGGGAGCCGAGAGCAAGATCAGTAACGACCTGCTGTATGGCTGGTGTAGCGACGTATTCTGCGGCAATAACGGCAGCGAGCGGCGCATTATGTTCTACGGAAAAGATTTCGGGAGGCAGATGGCCGGGGCCTCGACTGTTCAGAAACAGTTAGAGGCGGGCAGTACCGAGGTCGTATTCGGTATCACGTTCCACCGTATCAGCACTCCGGACGGCGAGTTGTTGATGAAACCGCACGACCTGCTGAACGAATACGGCTATTCGAAGGCCGCCATCGTGATTGACCCGGCAAACGTCTATCGGGCCATACAGAAACCGCTGGAAGCCACGGAGCTCGACCGCGACAAAACGGGTCTGTCCCGCTCAAGTGATGTTCGTATCGACGAGAGCCACACTCTCGCCGTGACGAATCCCGACGCACACGCACTGCTTACGGTGAAATAAGCTACTCACAACGACGGGAGCGGGCAACTGCTCCCGTCATAAAACCCACGACACATGGCAACATTTTTCGTTCTCAACCACAAGAAATACCGCACGTCCGTCCGTTGCGCTGACGGGCGATTGGAAGCGGTACGCTTCGAGCCCGAGGTATATTTCGGCGGGGTCGGAGAAAGCACCTACACCACATCCGACCCGGCCATCATCGACGCGCTGCATGAGCATCCTGCCTATCAGGTGACATTCTGGGAAAAGGCCACCATCACAACCGCCCCTATCGAGGAAACAACACCCGGCAACCCGGCGACCGATCTGGAAACGCTGCTGTCCGACCCGGCCACGGCCACTCGCGAGGAAACGGTAACGTCAGTAGCGGCAGCGCGGGCATGGTTACAGGCCAACCTCGACTATGTGGTGCCCGCAGGTATGAAGAAAGACGACATCAAGATCGAAGCGGCCAAACGCAACATTCTTTTTATTAACTGGTGATGAAGCGCGAGCAGATCATAGCACAGGCGCTTCGGTGTATCGACGAGATTTATCCCGAAGATAACGCAGCTAACAGCCCGAATTTCCCGCTTGCTGATTTCATTGACGAGGCGGGCAGGCGTGTTTTGCTCGCGGCCCCGTTGCATACGATTTCATCGGTAGAAAGTCTTGCGGAATGTCCGTTGAGGCCCAATCCCGACGGGAGCGGCGAAATTGATCTGCCCGCTGATTTCTTACGCCTCGCCCGGTTGCGTATGGACGGCTGGCAACGGCCCGTATTAGTTGCTCTGCCGGAAGATCACCCGGCAGCGACCTATCAGTATCACCCCGTTACACGAGGCGGTATGGCAAAGCCTGTCGTCTTACTTACGCATGGCGGCACCAAGCTGCGCTATTCCAGTATTACGGGCACCGATCACCACATAGCCGAGGGCGAGTACATCCCTTACAAGGGGATCAACGACATCTATCCCGAAAAACTGATCGACGTAACCGCATGGACGCTCGCCGCGCTGGTACTGGGTGTTTCCAACGAACCAGCCGGAGCACAGGCCGCAGATAAACGCGCATCGGAAATATTATCGCTGCTATGAATTTCGACGTGAAAATAGATTGCCGGGCACTTTTTAACGAGTGTGTCGATCAGACATTACTGGACTACCGCAACCGCACGACGGAAGCCGGGCAGAGTATGACTGCGACACATACACTCGAACTCTCCCTGCTCGATGCGTTCATGTTCAATTTACAGAGTGTCGCCGAAGCTCTCCGGGCTCGTATCAGTAAAAACGTAGAACGGCTGTTATTCATTCCCGACCTGCTGTTATTCCGTATGCGCGATATTCTCGACATGGCCCCGGAAGCAACAGCCATCCGCATAAAAGACGCGCTGAAATTCGGGATGCTCATGTGGTGGTATGGTGGTAAGGATGCCCCCTTATTCCAGTATTACCAAATCCTTTTTGGAAATGCGCTCGATGATTTGCGAAGCAAACTTATCGGTTCCCACACCGAACGACCATACCGGATGCTATGATTACACGGGAGAACAAGATTATTCGGTTGTCATGGGCCAAAGCTGACCTGTTCCAAACAATATGCACGGAAACGGCCTACAATGCCCGGACGCTGGCCGACGATAAGGGGTTGCCTCTATTCGACAGGTACGCCATAACTGCTGACGAACGGGCCTTTTTCGATCAACACATTGCCGAAGCCCTCACCACCTTATCGCATCACTTTCGGCGTATCGTTCCGGATAGTCAGCCGATGGCGGTTGAGGGCGACACCTGCGGCCTTACGTTCACGGCACGTCTGGCGGACGACGGACGGGAGCTATACGGACTATCCGAGCTCGACGCAGTAGACCATAGTGCAACCAATGTATTATGTTATTTGATTGTTTCCGAGTGGTATTTATCCGTACAGGCCAGCGATTTATGGAAAACTTATTTACAAAAACTCGCCATCGCTGCTGCTGAATTATCAACGCTTTTATTCCGATTCTACCGTCCGGCCCTAAAACAGTCGTTCATGGTAGCTCCCGACCCGAGCGAGGCCCCACCTAAAGATTATGAAATAAACATCGACGCAGGAACAATCTAACAATATGGAACAATCCGAAATATTACAGTACCTCGCCGAACTGACCGGCATAGAGGGACACGCTTTCCACCGGGCGATCTTGCTGGAGGTCGTCGTATGGTTCGTAATGATAGCAGCAGTTATCATCGACTTTTCCACCGGCATCCGCAAGGCGCGTGTTCTCAAAATCCCGAGGGACAGCCACGGGTTCCGGCGGTCGTTCGAGAAATTCGGCGACTACGGAAAAGTTACCGGAATGTTAATGCTATTTGACCTGCTGGCCATACTGTTCGGCATCTATTCGCTCCCGTATGCTTCCGGGCTGGCCGGGGTCGGTGTGGTTTACACGGAATACAAATCCGTGCGGGAGAATCTCACGGCAATACGGTCGGCAGCGGTGAAAATGACAACCCTTGTCGAACTACTCGCCAATGCCCACGACCCGAAAGAAATAACCGGCTTATTGTTGAAATACAACGAGGTCAAAGACAGCGCCGACAAAGGCAAAGCGCGGCGCGATCAACTCAACACGTTACTAAACCTTACGCAAAATGAAAATATTGATTGACAACGGCCACGGGAAAGAAACGCCCGGCAAGCGTTCTCCGGTATGGCCCGACGGCTCACAGCTTTACGAATACGAATTTAACCGGGATATTGCCCGGCGGGTATATGCAGTACTGACGGCCCGAGGCGTGGACTGCGAATTAATCGTGTCGGAGATCTGCGACATATCATTGGCCGAGCGGGTGCGGCGAGTGAACAAGATCGCGCGAGTTGTCGGCCCAAGCAACTGTCTGTTGGTATCAATACATGCGAACGCGGGCGGCGGTACCGGCTGGGAAGCGTGGACATCCATCGGACAGACCGAAGCCGACAACTATGCGACGATCTTTTACGAGGAAGCCGCCCGCGCATTTCCCGAGAAGCGGATGCGCAAAGACATGACCGACGGCGACCCGGACAAAGAGGAAAATTTCTACATTCTCAAGCACACGTCCTGTCCGACGGTCTTAACCGAAAATTTCTTCATGGACACGAAGGATGATTGCAAACTGATCTTTTCGGGGTCGGGCCGTCAGCGTGTGGCCGACATGCACGTTGCGGCCATCGTCCGCTGTATCGAATATCACAACAACAAATAACCTACAACTATGAAAGTCTATTACAACTCCAAGCTGGCAAAGCGCCTCCTTTTCGGCAATTTCAAAACCTGCATGTTTTTCGGGACTGTCATCACCAAACTCGCACAACTCTCGGCCCGCACCAAGCGACACGAGGGCATCCACATCCGCCAGTTTTGGGAGTGCTGCGTATTAGGAGCCGTCCTCTGGTGCCTCGGGCATGGAGCCGCGCACCTGTTCTGCGGGCACCTTTCGGCAGGATGGCTCCTGCTGGTGCCTTTCACCTACTACCTGCTTTACGGCGGAGAGTGGGCAATATCCTACGCATATCACATGATACGAGGCGATGCCCGCGACCGATGGAACGACGAAGCCTACCACGCTTCGGCATTCGAAATGGAAGCCTACGCCCACGAGAACGAGCCCGAATACCAACATAAGCGCCGATGGTTTGGCTTTGTAAAATATTACGGAAAAATCTGACCCCATGCGCACCGCGACATTCATACTCTCGTTTGCCATCGTCGGACTTGCAAGTTGCTCGGCACCCCGGACACTCATCCAGAGCAGCCGCACCGATAGTGTGGGTATAGATCGGAAAGTAGACATCCGCACACGCATCGAATACGTGCCGATCATCGTGCATATCCCCGACCAGCGGGCAAGCGCGATCATCGAGCCGTCCGACACGTCGCACCTCGAAACGGATTACGCCGTTTCTGACGCTTTTATCCGTCCCGATGGTAAGTTATACCACGACCTACGGAACAAGCCGCAGGAGAAGCCGATAAACATCCCTGTTGAGGTTACAGACACGACGACAACCCAGACAATCGACCGGCAAGAGCGCGAACGCATCGAAATCCCTGTACCTATGCCGCTGACATGGTGGCAGCGGTTCTGGCTCACCTCGGGAAAAATCGGCTGGGGACTGCTGACCGGGGCGATCATCGGCATAATCATCCGCAAAAGACTATAACAATGAATTGCTGGCGCACAAAAGCGATAATTGCAGGCACAAGTTTCGGGATGCTATTCACGGCCATAAAGGACGAGATAGACATACCAGACGTGTTGCCCGAGATCATCCCGTCAGCATGGTTTGACAATCTCGACCGATACCGAATTACGGCCCAGCTTTCGACATCACGACGCGGCGTGTGCATCGTAGCACGTTCGGACACATCGGCGGATTTGAAGATCGAGCGACGCGACAGCGCCCACTACTTTATAAATGTCCCAGCTTCAGCCACGGTCGATATGGACGAGGGTGAAATCGTACTGACGATTGAACTCCGCGACACGCTGACCGATGCAGTACTCAAGGCCGAGCGTCGGACAATCCCCCTAATAAAAGCACGCGAAATACGACCATGAAATTGATTTGCACAATCCAGCAGGGCAATCTAACGGTTGCGGACGGCTCGGCGCTTTCGCATCGGCTGTATTTCGATTTTGTAACCCGTATTGGAATCGACGGAAAAGATGGCATAACCCCTCATGTCGGCCCAGACGGGAATTGGTGGATAGGAACACAAAATACCAACATCCCAGCCGAGGGACTGCGCAGCTTTCAAACATACCACAACTTTCCAAACATCGGAAATCCGAACATGTTGTATCTGGATATGCAAGCCAGCAAACTATATCGGTGGGATGATGAACACTTAACTTACTGCGTCATTGGAAAACACTATGACGAAATAGACATTATCGACGGAGGAAACGCATAAAAACCTATCATTATGGCAAACGTAACATTAAAAGCAAAGCTCGTTCTTCGCAACGATACCGAATCGAATTGGATAAAGGCCAATCCGGTACTGATAAAAGGAGAAATGGGATATTGCACGGACAAGCAGTATCTAAAAATAGGCGATGGCACAAAGGTATTCACAATGCTGCCTAAAAATACTCTTGGGAAAGTCATTCTTTTTGATGATCCCCCAACTGATGAAGACGCGAAAAAATGGGAACCGGGAACAATCTTCATGCACATTATGACAACGCCACCTACGCTGTATATGGTGACATGGAGTGACGATTTGGAAAGGGTATTACAGCAAATTGTTACCGTCGAAAGTTTCGACGCCCTCGGGGTGATGCAGCAAGATAAATATGCGAAATCAGCAGGAGCGGGGCCCGACACCGGATATGTCGATAAGGCATTGATGGCCGACAAACTGAAAACAGCCCGGACAATCGCCCTTACAGGCGGCGTAGGTGGTAGTGCCTCATTCGACGGAAGCGGTAATATTTCAATCGCAACGACTTTATCAATTACCGAAAACGACGTACCATCGCTGCCCCTCTATAAAATCCGGGATGCAGGTACGGCGGCATCGCGCAATGTCGGCACCACCGCCGGACAGGTACCGATATTGGATGCTTCCGGCAAACTAAACACGTCTGTATTGCCGCAGCTTGCGATTGTAGATGTCGTAGAAGCCGCCAGCGACGCGGAAATGTTAGCCAAAACCGTACAGAAAGGTGACATCTGCTTGCGAAGCGATGCGCCGGCAGGGGCGTTTATCCTCGCAGGTAACGATCCCAAAGAACTGGCGAACTGGAAGCGCATACCCGTCCCGGCCAACGCCGTATTATCCGTAAACGGAAAAGTCGGCGTTATAACTCTTACGACTGACGACATAGCAGAGGGCAGCCGTCTGTACTTTACGCCTGCACGCCTCACCAGCTATTTACAGGATGCGAACAATACTTTCATCATGGACGGCGGTAACGCATAGAAACAATGAATCAAATTATCACTATTCATACGCGGTTTCAGCAGCGGCGCGGAACTGCGGCACGCTGGGCCGCGGTCAATCCGATATTACAAGAGGGCGAGATCGGGCTGGAGCTCGATACGCGGCGCATCAAATTTGGCGACGGCGTTACGGCATGGAACGACCTCGAATACAGCACACAGGAATTATTCCCGGCTTCAGCTACCCAATTAGGTGGTATTATTGCCGCAGACAAAGGAAAGAACTACACCGTTGAGGTGCAGATAGACCCCAAAACGCATCGACTGTATATCCCGGCATATCCGACTATGCCGGAGCTGGCCGCCGTCGCCACAAGCGGCGACTACAACGATTTGGATAACACCCCGGCTCCGTATGAACTACCCGCAGCCACAGAAACCGTTATTGGTGGAGTGGCCGCAGCGCAGATAACAACCGGCTACACCGTTGAGGTAAAAAAAGACCCGGCATCCCATAAACTTTACGTCCCCGCAGCCAGCGGCGGCGGGAGTGTTGAGGACGACGGTAAATTACCGGGGTTGGTTATCCGCGTGATCTATAAACAACAAGACAAAAGTACGCATTTCACCAATGAAACCGGAGGGCTGCTTAATGCGGACATCTATTTTCGGCCCATGTGTAGCACGGAATATTTCAACCGGATTATGCCTAAACTATTCATAGGACTTGCTCGATGCACGTCACGGCACCGGCAGAAGCGAGACAAAATACCGAACCGCTCTATAATGGGCACTCAATGGCATTTTGTAGGGGCCCCGTCGATCAACAACACCCTTGCCGAACGTTATCCCAGAATATCGACATTTACAAACCCGACGTTTAATGAAGCTCCACGGTGGACTTACGATGATGTTGTCCCGGTGCGAGTAGCAGACCTGATAAGTAAATATAGTGGAGAATGGATAAGATTTCCGCACGATCTGGAAACAATAGTCAGAAGATTTATCTATATCTATCAGGTGCGCGATACCATAACCCCGCATCAATACTTAATACTCCCAATTCACACGATGCAAAGAACTACATTAGTTAATCGGGGGTATATAAAGATTAGCGGCCAGCGGAATCGTACCGTACTTTCAAAGGCGCGGACTAAACCAAGTGAATTTTACGCCTCTGTAAATCTTGGGTTCTGTTTCGCAAAATACATAGAACATCCACCCAATTTGCGGCATTACATTTTTGGCCCTATTGCTCAAAAACGGGCAATGGCCGTCAGCGCCAAAGCAGAAAATACAATCTGCTATTTTCTGAAAGACATGGATAAAAAAGCACGAATACTATAAATTAGGGCAGCAGGTGAGCATAAAATAAATTGTGTCGGGATGCCGACTCGCGTAAGCATAGATTAGGAGCCTTCGGGAACTTACGAAAGATCAGCGTCGTCTGCGCCCTTTTTACAGGTGGGGATTATCCCCACCTTTTTTTGTAGATAATTTTTTTCTGCACGTTTATTTGGTTATTCACCTTTTTTCATTTACTTTTGTCCCGCTTAACAATAGCAATATTTAGTTTTAGCTGCCCGGAGAGGTGCGTGAGTGGCTGAAACGACCGGTTTGCTAAACCGGCAAGCGGGTAAACTGCTTCACGGGTTCGAATCCCGTCCTCTCCGCAAAATTGAAACCGCCGATTTTTTCGGCGGTTTTTTATTTTCCAAAAGTTTTATAATAGTTTTATAAAAATCATTTTCCTCTCTATAATTTTCATTTTTAAGGTTGAATATACATTCAATAAATTTGCATTTGCAAAAATTATAACATACTTTTGTAGCGTTACTTACAACGATTTACTGGACGCTGTATAGTGTAAAAATATTTTTGCAGAAATTTTTTCCGTACACTGGTTTGCTAAACCGACGTACGGGGCAACCTGTACCACGAGTTCGAATCTCGTCCTCTCCGCAAAAGCCGACACGCAAAGCGGCTATAAAACAGAAAACCCTGCAAGATCAACGACTTGCAGGGTTTTACTTTTCCGGTCTGCGATTGTTGTCGTCGTTGGAGACCGGGATTACGCGTGATCCGGAAACCGAACGGCTTCCGCCTCCGGACGATATGGCTCCGCCCGGAGGACGGAAGGTTTGGAACGGTTCTTGCCAGACTCAAGCCTGCAATACAAAGTTCCGAGCCTCAAGATGTTAAAGGAAGGGTTTCTGTTCACGTTCATATCCGCCTTCATGGCGCTGTTCCCGGTGGCCAACCCGGTGGGAGCCGGATTCCTGGTCAACGGACTGCTGTCGGGGCTGAACGACGAGGACCGCAGGTCGATCATCCGCAGAATCGTCACCGACTATCTGCTCGTCGGGCTGGGCAGCCTGGCCGTGGGGCATTTCGTGCTGTCGCTTTTCGGGCTTTCGCTCCCGGTCATCCAACTGGGCGGAGGACTGCTGATCTGCCGCACCGCCCTGCAATGGCTCGGCGATTCGGACTCCTCGGTGGGACGGACGCAGGGCAAGGACGTCAACCCCATTCACAAATCGGCCATCGAGTCGCAGATCTTCTACCCGATCACCTTTCCCATCAGCATCGGCCCGGGCAGCGTCTCGGTCATCCTGACGCTGATGGCGTCGGTCAGCATGAAGAACGGCTGGGCGCGGGGCCTGCTCTTCTACGCGATCATCGCGCTGGTCATCGTACTGATGTGCCTGATACTTTATCTGTTCCTGTCGCAGGGCGAACGGATCATCCGCAAAATCGGCAACAGCGGCAGCATCGTCATCAACAAGATGGTCGCCTTCTTCACCTTCTGCGTCGGCGTCCAGATCGTCGTGACGGGCATCGCCAAGCTGTTCAACCTGCATGTCTGACCGAAAACCGGCCTCCCCGTCCCGGCCGGTCACTCCATTTCAGTCAGATGCTTCCAGTAACGACGGGGCATCATACGGCGCTGCTGGCGTTCGTTGATGCGCCGGGGGATCGCCAGCGCCCGGAAATAGTTTTTCCACAGCAGCTGAAACTGCCGCTCGTCCTCGGCGAGCCATTCGTCGGCAAGTTTGTCGGCGATCATTCCCCGGTCGTCCTCCAGCGTGACGCACCGCGCCGTATGCCCGTCGTAATAGTAGCCGCAATCGCGCCGCCTGTCGTAGATCAGCCACCGCTGGTCGGCGAAACGGTCGGTGAAATAGTCCACCGCCAACGGCAGGGCGTCGTGCTCGGGCGTGACGGCGGCGAAATAGGTCCCGTCGGCGGCTTTCTGGAGGCGGACGAACTGTTTGAGACGTTCCCGCTCGTGGGAGACCTTGAGCGCCAACTGGAAAAGGGACTTCATGTCGGGATCGGCCTGGTCGGCCACGACGCCTCCGCCCTCGTCGAAAACACGGCGCAGACAGCGCAGCATCAGCAGGTCGCCCTGCGGCTGCTCCCCGTGCCAGGCATAGACGAACATCGAACGGGTGCGGGCGGTCAGCCGCCGTTCCAGTCCCCGCCACACACGGCCGGCATGCGCCTCGTCGGTCGCAACGTCGTGGACGCGCTCCGTAAAAAACGGTTCGGGTTCCCCGGGGCCGATCAGCGCCTCGGGAAACGCCCGCATCGAGTAGGCATCGAACAGAGCCGACAGCAGCCCGTCGAAGGATTTGTCGTATCGGAAAACCAGCATCGCGTCAGAAAAGGGTCAGTTGGCCTTCGTTATTACCCGTTTTCCGCCGCTGCGGAGCGGTCAGCAGGCGGCGCACCTGCTCGGGGCGCAGTTCGTTGACGCCCTGCCCCGCAGTAAGTTCCCGGCAGCTGATGAAATACTGCGCCTTCTTCATCACCACGCCGATCTGCCGCAGCGACTGCTGCGTCAGCGTCCGGTAGCGGCGCGAGGAGACGATCAGCCGGGCCGACTTGACCCCGATGCCCGGCACGCGCAGCAGAGCCTCGTAGTCCGCACGGTTGACATCGACGGGAAAAAACGCGGGATTCCGCAAAGCCCAGGCCAGCTTGGGGTCGATGTCGAGATCCAGCCGGGGCGTCTGCTCGTCGGCGATCTCCTCGGCGCGGAACCCATAGAAACGCATCAGCCAGTCGGCCTGGTAGAGCCGGTTCTCGCGCACGAGCGGCGCCTTGTCGAGCGCCGGAAGCCGCTTGTCGTAGGGATTGACGGGAATGAAGCCCGAGTAGTAGACCCGCTTCATCGTGGGCCGTCCGTAGAGGGCCGACGAGAGCAGCAGGATGTCGCGGTCGCTCTCGTCCGTGGCCCCGACGATCATCTGCGTGCTCTGCCCGGCAGGAGCGAAGCGGGGCGCATGGCGGAAGCGCGTACGCTCCTCGGCGCTCTGGAGCACCCCCTGCTGGATGTAGCTCATCGGGCGGTAGATGCTTTCGTAATTCTTGTCGGGAGCCAGCAATTGCAGGTTGCGTTCGGTCGGGATTTCGATGTTGACGCTCATGCGGTCGGCGTAGCGTCCGGCCTCGGCCACCAGTTCGCGGCTGGCACCGGGAATGCTCTTCAGATGGATGTACCCGTTGAAACGGTGCACCGTGCGCAGGTCGCGGGCCACGCGGACCATGCGCTCCATCGTATAGTCGGGATCGCGGACGACGCCCGACGAGAGGAAAAGCCCCTCGATGTAGTTGCGGCGATAGAACTCGATGGTCAGTTCGGCCAGTTCGCCCGGCGTGAAGGCGGCGCGCGGAATGTCGTTGCTGCGGCGGTTGATGCAGTAGGCGCAGTCGTAGATGCAGACGTTGGTGAGCATGATCTTCAGCAGCGAGACGCAGCGTCCGTCGGCCGTGAAGGAGTGGCAGATGCCCCACCCCGCGGCGCTGCCCACCCCGCCCGCACGATGCTTGCGCGTCACGCCGCTCGAAGCGCACGAAACGTCGTATTTGGCCGACTCGGCCAGCACCTTGAGTTTTTCGAGCACCGTCTCCTTCATGGCGGCAAGTTATCGCTTTTTTCGGGAAAAACAGAGGTCCCGCGGGTAATTTTTCGCTCTTTTTCCCGATGTCGCTGGGCGTGTGGAAAATAGGGAAAAACAAAAAACGGGGCGGTAAAAACCGCCCCGCTCCGTATGGTATGGGGAGAAACGCTCTCCCGGAGATCCGTTCTGAAATAAAATCCGGAATTAGTACCGGTTGCGACCGTAACCGCCGCCGTTGCCGCCGTAGCCTCCGCCACGGTTGCCGCCGTAACCGCCTCCGCGATTGCCGCCGTAGCCGCCCGAAGAGCGCTCCTCGCGGGGACGAGCCACGTTGACCGTGATCGTCTGACCCTCGAAGCTGGTTCCGTTGAGCTGGTCGATGGCCTTCTGACCCTCTTCCTCATTGGGCATCTCGACGAAGCCGAAACCGCGCGAACGGCCCGTCTCCCGGTCGGTAATAACGTTAGCCGACGCTACTTCGCCGAACTGCATGAATAAATTTCCTAAGCCCTCACTGCTCGTGCCCCAGCTCAGATGCGAAACATAAATGTTCATTCTCTTGATAAGTTAATTAAAAAAGTGTTATTTGTTACTGATAACTATTCGTACTGCATTCATTCCCCGCGTGCCGCGTTCGAGTTCGAACGTCACCCGGTCCCCTTCGGCAATGCCCGCCGGGGCGTTGGTATGTGAAAAAAGTATTTCTCGGAACCGGCGGCATCCTTGATGAAGCCGTAGCCTTTGGATGCGGTGAAATATTCCACCCGGCCGCTCATCGGCTCCTCCTCCTCGATTTCCGACTGTCTCGGGACCGAAATTTCGATCTGCGAGGCGTCGATCTCCTCCTTGGGCTTCACATCCTGCGGGGTCGTGTGAAGGACGCCGTTTTCGTCGACATACGCCAGCATGTCCTCGAAACTGCGGCTCCCGCCGCTCAGACGCTCCTCCTTTTTCTTCTGCTTGTCCTGACGTTTGGTCTGCTTTAATTTCTCTCTTTCTCTCTTTCCCAATGTAATTCGTTTGGCCATTTATCAATTATTTTTTTGCAAATACCGAAGCGCACAAGGCGCACCGCTCCCAACAAAAGAGCAAGCTAATGAGGTCGATTTTGAGAATGGGGGAAACCGCGATGGACTGCGGGATCAAACACTTACAAAGAAAGATTCAAAACAAAACTCGATTGTTTGGCAACAAAGATACACATTTTATTCCAGAAATCCTATTTTTCCGGATTTTATCTCTTCCGCCGCATCTTTTTACCCGCCGAAAGCCCTCTGCCGCCCCTGTATTTCAAATTCGTTTCAGATTTACGCCCCAACTTTGCATCGCGGTTCCCCGGACTCTGCATATTTTTTGTACTTTTGTCCGACATGCAACCGAAAGAGAATTAACAGAAAGATACGATGAAAAAATTCCCGATCCTGCTCCTGCTGACCGCCTGCTGGTCGCTGGCCGCGGCACAGGAGAGGCCGCAGGTCCCTGCGGCGCAGAAACGCAACCTCCGCACCGAAATCATCGCGGCCGATTCGACCGGCGAACTGCTGGCACAGCTGCGCAACATGCCCAACATCGAAATCGGCAAGGGCATCACCTTCCGGCCCAAAAACGACTGGTTCGAACTGACGATGCGCTTCCGCATGCAGAACCTTCTGGCGCTGTCGTTCGACGACGACTTCACGCTCACCAAGACCGAGGCCCGCGTCAAACGGCTGCGGCTGCGCTTCGACGGTTACATCTATTCGCCCAAACTGGTCTACTCGGTCCAGCTGGGATTCACCTCCTACGACACAGAGCCGCTGCCCGGCGGCGACATGAACATCGTGCGCGACGCCATCGTCTACTACGTGCCCAACGCCACCTGGAACATCGGCTTCGGGCAAACCAAGATCAAGGCCAACCGCGCGCGGATCAACTCGTCGAGCGCCCTGCAATTCGTCGACCGGAGCATCGTCAACAGCGAATTCAACCTCGACCGCGACTTCGGGTTCTTCGGCGAATACAACATGCGCCACGGCGAGGGCTTCAACCTCTCGGCAAAGGGCTCCGTCACGCTGGGCGAAGGCCGCAACTGGGGCAGTTCGCCGACCGGAGGGCTGGCCTATACGGGGCGTCTGGAACTCTATCCGCTGGGACGCTTCAAGTCGAAGGGCGACGTCATCGAGGGCAACTACGAATTCGAGGAGCGGGTGAAGATTCTGCTCGCCGGAGCCTACTCCTACAACCACAAGGCCTCGCGGCTGAAGGGTCAGCGGGGAGCCGTGATGCCCGGCGACGCCACACGCAACCTGGGGTCCTATTTCGTCGATTTCATCCTCGAATACCGGGGCTTCGCCTTCTACACCGATTTCATGGGTCGTTCGTGCAGCGACCCGCTGTTCAGCCCCGAAACCGGAGCCTTCGTCTACAACGGGCAGGGTCTCAACGTGCAGACCAGCTACCTGTTCAACAAAAAATGGGAAATCGCCCTGCGCAACTCGACGCTGTTCCCGGACAGCGAAGTGCAGCCGCTGGCCGGATACCGCAACTGGAACCAGACCACGCTGGGCATCACGCGCTACATCATCGGCCACAGCCTCAAAGTGCAGGCCGACATGTCGTACAACACCCGGAGCAGGTCCATAGACCCCAATTACAACCGCTGGGAGATCCGCTTCCAGCTGGAGCTGGGGCTTTGACGGAGAGAAAAGGCCGTCCGAAAAGTCCCCCGAAAAAAATCACCCCTGCCGGAAGCTCTCCGGCAGGGGTGAAATCGTAAAAATCAGACTTCTCGGGCGACACCTATATATATTACAGGATTTTCAGGGCGATCTGCGCGCACGCCTCTGCATCGGCCAGCGCGTGGTGGTGGTTTTCGAGTTCGAAGCCGCAGGCGGCGGAGACGGTGTGCAGCTGATGGTTGGGCAGGCGGCTGCCGAAGGTGCGGCGCGAGGCCCGACAGGTGCAGTAGAAGGTATAACCGGGCCAGGGCATGCCGTACAGTTCGAAGACGGCCCGCAGGCAGCCTTCGTCGAAGGGCGAGTTGTGGGCCACGAGCGGCAGCCCCTCGATACGGGGTTCGATTTCGCGCCACACCGACGCGAAATCGGGGGCATCAGCCGTATCTTCATAGCGCAGACCGTGGATGGCCGTCGTGAAATGGCTGTAAAAATTGGGACGGGGACGGATCAGGCGGTAAAACGTATCGACCACCTCGCCGCCGCGCACGACGACGACGCCCACCGAGCAGACGCTCGTGCGCTTGCCGTTGGCCGTTTCGAAATCTATGGCTGCAAAATCTTTCATCGTATCGGTATATGCGTGCTGCAAATATACGCATTTCCGCGTCGGAGCGTACACCCCGAGCGAAAAAACTCCGTGTTTCGCCGACAAGAGGCCCCGTTCCGATCAGGTCCCGGAAAGCTCCGCGGCATCGTCCCCGAGACCGATGGACTGCACCCGCTGTTCGAAATCCCGCTCCGGAACGAGCGAACGCAACCGCATGCGCGAACGGTAGCTGTACACCGTATTGACCGAACAGTGCAGCAGTGCGGCGATGGTCGCCGTGTCGGTGATGCCCAGCCGGACCAGCGCGAAGATGCGCAGTTCGGTCGTGAGGCTTCCCGGACGACGGACCCCGATGCGCGCATCGTCGGCGAGCAGACGGTTGAACTCCCCGATGAACGAGGGGAAAAGCCCCAGGAAGGTGGTGTCGAAATTGTGGTAGAACTCTTTCAGTTCGTCGCTCCGGACATCGGTTCCGGCGTACTCGCGGCGCAGCTCGTCGGAACGGCCGTCGCGCAGCATCCGGCCGACATGACGGTAGGTGTCGGCCAGTTTGTAGATATATTCGGAGATCGTCTTCAGGAACCCGCCGATATAAACCTCCTTGATGCGGTTGGCGTCGGCGATGCGGATGTTCTGCCGGCTCAGGTCGGCATTGGTTTCGCGCAGGCTCGCAGCCAGCTCGGCCAGTTTTCCGTTCGACTCGCGCAGGGTCTGCTGCACGGCGTTGAGCCGCCGGTTCTGGCGCAGGACGAACAGCACGCCTCCGATTGCCGAGAGGGCGAAAAGAAAGGCCAGAAGGATCAGCGCGACGTACATCGCGCGCAGACGGGCATTGCGCTCGCTGTACGCCTGCTCGATCTGGGGCAGAATCGCCATGTCGCGCCACGAACGGATAGGCGAATTGTAGGCCTGCGTGTCGTTGATCGCAACGCGGATACACCGCATCGCCCGTGCGGCGTCGCCCCGGCGCAGCAGCTCTTCGGCCACGCCGCCCAAGGCGCCGTAGTCGCGGACCGCCCCCTGCACATCGGCCATGGCGGCGCGCACGAGCCATTCGAAACGAGCCGCTTCGTCGCCCCGGAACCTTTCGGTCTCCGAACGGTAGAACGCCGCCCGGGCATAGTCGTGCGACGCGGGCGGAGCGCATGCCAACGCACTGTCGCAGGCCGCGGCGGCACGGTCGTAATCCCCTTCGTCCACGGCGACGAGGTAGGCGAAATAGAAACGTTTCGAAATGTCGCCGGTGGTTTCCAGCGCACGGCGGGCGTAGTACTCCTCGCAGGCCCGAAACCGGTCGCGCTCCGCCCCCGGCTCGCTCTGGCTGCGGCACTCGCGGTTCTGGCGATGCTGCGCGGCATAATAGGCCGCCTGCGTCGCACGGCTCATATGCAGCGTGTCGGTCGCCCCGGCCAGCACCCGGTCGGCTTCGAGGAAGCGGCCGTTCATGCTGTAACACATCGCCATGACCGATTTGGCGCGGATCGTCAGGTCGGCATTCCCCGCCCTTTCGGCCAGCGCGACATTCCGGCGCAGGTAGGCGATCGTCGAGTCGCTCTGGTAGGCGAAATAACGCTCCGCGATCTCCGCCGTGACGGCATAACGCGCCCCGAACCCGAGGGTGTCGCCGCATAGCAGGGATTTGAGCGAGTCGAGGCGCGCTTCGTGACGGAGCAGGAACTCCTCGCGGCGGTCGAGCAGACCGTCCAGGCGGCGAAGCAGCGTATGTATGTCCGAAGGTTCCCCGGCACGCAGACCGGATGCGGAGACGACGAGAAAGGCCGCGAAAAGGAGAGGCAGTTTTTTCATTTCAGGCAACGGATTTGCACAAATATAACGATAAAAAGCATGCAAAAGCAAATTATCAGGCCTGTTTTATTTGTATAATTCAACGCCATCTGAAGCATCAATCAACTGGTTTTCAGAAAACTGACAGTTCATATCATTTATATTTTTCCGAAGAGCCGTTCCGGCGGGCCGTTCATGCGCTAACTTTGCAGAAGACAGAAACGCAAACCAATTCAAAAAACGATGAAAACCTCCGTAAAACTTTTGCTCGCCTTCGCAACGGCAGCCGCGGCGATCGCACCGGCCGCCGCCCAGCAGGTCGTAGCGTGGGACGAGGCCTACCGGCAGGCCGACGCCCGGATCGCACAGCTGACCCTCGACGAGAAGATCTCGTTCATGCGCGGCTACTCCTCGTTCTTCTTCTACGGCGTGCCCGAGAAAGGCATGCCCTACATCTATCTCTCCGACGCCACGCAGGGCGTGCACATGCGCGACAACCTGTCCGACCCGACGATGGTCCGCCAGCTGGAGCGTTCGACGGCCTTTCCGTGCCCGATCTCCCTCGCAGCGACCTTCAACCCGTCGCTGGCCTATCGTTATGCCGAAGCCGTAGGCGAAGAGTGCCGCGCCGGAGGCATCGAAGTCCTGCTGGGTCCGGGCATGAACATCTACCGCAACTCGCAGAACGGACGCAATTTCGAATACATGGGCGAAGATCCGCTGCTCGCCTCGGCGATGGTCGCCGAGTATGTGAAGGGCATGCAGTCGACGGGAACCGTGGCGTGTCTGAAACACTTCATCTGCAACGAGACGGAATTTTACCGCCGCCGCTCGAACTCGATCGTCGACGAACGGGCGCTGCACGAACTCTACCTGCCGCCGTTCAAGGCCGGCATCGACGCTGGCGTGGGTTACGTGATGACCTCCTACAACCGCCTCAACGGCGAGTGGGCCGGGCAGAACGCCGACCTGATCCGGCGCATCCTGCGCGGCGAGCTGGGATTCCGGGGCTGCGTGATGAGCGACTGGTCGTCGGTGAACGACACGGAGAAGGTGGTCAAGAGCGGCCAGAACGTCGAGATGCCGGGCCGCAAGGAGTTCTTCGGCGAGGTGCGCGCGCTGCTCAAGGAGGGCCGCATCACCGAAAAGGACATTGAGAAAATGATCCGCCCCAACATCGCCACGAGCATCGCCTTCGGACTTTACGACCGGGAGAAATACGTTCCCGCCCTGCTGGAGAAATTCCCGGCGCACAAGCAGACCGGCTACGACGTGGCCGCCGAGGGCATCGTACTGCTGCGCAACAACGGCATCCTGCCCCTCGCCGAAGGCCGCAAAATCCTGCTGACGGGACGCTTCACCGAGCAGATTCCCCGCACGGGAGGCAGCACGTCGTCCTCGGCCGAGGTGCTGGGCTACGACAACGTGACGCTGACCGCGGCGCTCCGCGAGGTCTACGGCGATGCGGTCCGCGTCGTCGAAAAACCCTCCCGCGAGGAGCTGGCCGCCGCCGACGTGGTGCTGCTCTCGACGGGCACGATCGACGTGGAGTCGTTCGAACGCCCCTTCGCGCTGCCCAAGGAGGAGGAGGCCTTCATCCGCACGGCCGTCGAGTCCAATCCCAACACCATCGTGCTGGTCAACTCGGGTTCGGGAATCCGCATGGGCGGCTGGAACGACAAAGCCGCAGCGGTGATCTACGGCTGGTATCCGGGCCAGAGCGGCTTCACGGCGCTGGCCGACATTCTTTCGGGCAAACTGTCGCCCTCGGGCAAACTGCCCATGACCATCGAGAAGGAGTTCAACGACTCCCCCGCCAAAGGCACGATGCCCGCCGGCGCGGAGTTCTACAACAAGGCGCCCCGCGCCTACAACGAACGCCTGATCCAGCTCTACGACATCGACTACAAGGAGTCGGTGCTGGTCGGCTACCGCTGGTACGAGACCAAGGGCATCGCACCGCTCTACCCCTTCGGATTCGGACTTTCGTACACCACGTTCGAGCTTTCGAAACCCCGCGCCCCGAAGGCGTTCCCCGCCGACAAGCCGCTGAAAGTGAGCGTCACGCTGACCAACACGGGCGATCGCGAGGGCGCGGAGGTCGTGCAGCTCTACGTCACGGAGAACGCCCCGACGGTCCTCCGGCCGAAAAAGGAGCTGAAAGGCTTCCGGAAAGTGACCCTGGCCCCCGGCAAAAGCGCCGTCGTGGAGTTCGAACTCGACCGGCAGGCGCTGGCGTTCTGGGACACGCAGTCGCGCGGCTGGAAGGTCAACCCGGGCGAATACACCCTTTCGCTGGGAACCTCGTCGGCCGACATCGCCGCCACGCTGCCCGTCTCGGTGAAATAACCCCGCAGCGGCAAGAAAGGACCGCATCCGCGGAGAGTTCACTATTGACTATCGTAAACGAGGTTTCGGTTTCCAGGCCGTCGCCTCGTTTACTTTTTTTGCCTTTCATTGCGCATCATGCTGAATTACAACATGCAGTCTCTCGCCTTCTCGCCCATTCCCGAACAGAATCCGATCGAAGCATACGGCAATATGCTGCATTCGGACGGATTCATCTCCGTTTCCGGCATAAATCGCCGAAAAATTTGCCGGTCCCGTATGAACCGTTAATTTTGTATATGGATTCAGTTTGTCGGAATGCGTAAATCGGTATTCATACTGCTAACGGTTTTCATGGCCTGCCTGCTCTGCAAGGAGTCGGGGAACAGGCCGGACGCTCCATGGAAATTCACGAATGAAACGTTCCTAACCCGTGGGGGGGGGAATTTACTTGCCGACCAATGGCAATGTGAATACGTCTATAATTCCGATTTAAGTCTTACCGGTGTCTTGCAGGAGTGCGAAAAAGCACGCACGTCCGTATCCATGTTCCAGCGCGGAGCCCAAGGGCGCTCGCGTGCTGCGTTTTTATCAATGTGTTGCGTCACATACGGTATTTCGGGCGTTGCCGGACTCGTTGCAAGGGTGCACAGAAAAGGTTTCGCTGCCGGACTGCATGCCGTAGACCATTACGTCTACCGTCTGCGCCGGCTCATTATTTAGCCATGCGGCAAGAAGATTCACAAAAAGCCATGCACGCTGTTTACAGCGAAACAATCATATCGGGCATCGCCCCCAGGGCTTTTCCATAGCCCGTCCTAAACAAAAAATGCGCGTACACTGCGGCATAATGCCCGGCCGCATCAGGCCCCGACAATCAAGGCCCGCATGCGCTCCCCGTTTTCAAGCCCGTCACCGTGTCCTTCATTTTTTCACCCGCACCTCGTACAGGTCGCTGCGGCGGTCCTTGAGGTTGCAGACCTCTTTCGGAATTTCCATGACGACGGTCGGAATAGGCGAAACGCCCGCTGCGGATTGCAGTTCAGAACGATGCATATAAACAAAAGCAAACGAGGCGACGGTCTGGAAACCGAAACCTCGTTTACAACAGTGAATTTCCCGCGGATGCGGTCCTTTTTCATAACGGGAATCCCCCTACTCCCACTCGATGGTTGCGGGCGGTTTGGAGGAGATGTCGTAGACTACGCGGTTGACCCCCTTGACCTTGTTGATGATGTCGTTCGACACGTTGGCCAGGAACTCGTAGGGCAGGTGCACCCAGTCGGCCGTCATGCCGTCCGTGGAGGTCACGGCGCGCAGGGCCACGCAGCTCTCGTAGGTGCGCTCGTCGCCCATCACGCCGACGCTCTTCACCGGAAGCAGGACAGCCCCCGCCTGCCACACCTGGTCGTACAGCCCGGCGGCGCGCAGCGAGTCGATATAGATTTTGTCGACGTTCTGGAGGATTTCGACCTTCTCGGGCGTGATGTCGCCCAGAATGCGGATCGCAAGGCCCGGTCCCGGGAAGGGATGGCGGCCGATCAGCTGTTCGGAAATGCCCATCGAACGGCCCACGCGGCGCACCTCGTCCTTGAACAGCAGGCGCAGCGGCTCGACGATCTTCAGGTTCATCTTCTCGGGAAGCCCGCCGACGTTGTGGTGCGACTTGATCGTGGCCGAAGGGCCGTTGACCGAACACGACTCGATCACATCCGGATAGATCGTACCCTGCGCCAGCCACTTGACGTCCTTGATCTGAATGGCCTCCTCGTTGAAAACCTCCACGAAGTCGCGGCCGATGATCTTGCGCTTCCGCTCGGGGTCCGTAACGCCCGCCAGATCGCCCAGGAACTTGGCCGAGGCATTCACGCCCTTGACGTTCAGCCCCATGTGCTTATAGGACTCCAGCACCTCCCCGAACTCGTTCTTGCGCAGCAGGCCCGAGTCGACGAAGACGCAGTAGAGGTTCTTGCCGATGGCCTTGTGCAGCAGCACGGCCGCCACCGACGAATCCACGCCGCCCGAAAGCGCCAGCACGACCTTGTCGTCGCCCAGCTTCTCGCGCAGTTCGCGCACGGTAGCCTCCACAAAACCCTCCGAGGTCCACGACTGCCCGCAGCCGCAGATGTCCACGACGAAGTTTTTGAGCAGCTGCGTGCCGTCGGTCGAATGGTACACTTCGGGGTGGAACTGGATGCCCCACGTCTGCTCGCCCCCGACGTGGAAGGCGGCGACGCGCACGTCCTCGGTGCTGGCGATCAGTTCATAGTTGTCGGGCACGCGCGTAATGGTGTCGCCGTGCGACATCCACACCTGCGTGCGGGCCGGAAGGCCGCGCATCAGCGCATCCGAGGCGTCGCCCACGGTGAGCATCGCACGGCCGTATTCGCGGCTGGGCGCGGGCTGCACCTCGCCGCCGAAAGCCGAGGCGAGGAACTGCGCGCCGTAGCAGACGCCCAGCAGCGGCAGTTTGCCCTTGATGGCCGAAAGGTCGGGAGTCGGGGCCTGTGCGTCCCGCACGGAGAAGGGACTGCCCGAAAGAATCACGCCCCGCACCGACGCGTCTATCGCCGGAATTTTGTTGAAGGGGTGGATTTCGCAATAGACGTTCAGTTCGCGGACACGGCGTGCGATCAGCTGCGTGTACTGCGATCCGAAGTCGAGAATCAGGATTTTTTCCATATCAGTCGTTCAATTACTTTCCAAAATTTCGATAGCCCACCCACACGCGCCGGAGAAGATAACCCAACGCCGCCGCAAGGACCAGCGTACGCAGCACCGGAAGGCGGGTGATCAGCCATGCGGCGAACAGTGCGAACGCCGCCGCCAGAATCCACCAGTCGTATTTCGAAACCGGGAGTCCCATCTACCGTTCGCTCGAATAGTTGGGCGCCTCGCTCGTGATGGCTACGTCGTGCGGATGGCTCTCCTGCATGCCCGAAGCCGTGATGCGGATGAACCGGGCCTGCTTGAGCGTCTCGATGTCCTTCGCGCCGCAGTAGCCCATGCCCGAACGGACGCCGCCGATGAGCTGGTAAACCGTCTCGGAAAGGGAGCCCTTGAACGGCACGCGCGCGGCGATGCCTTCGGGAACGAGCTTGCTGATGTTGCCTTCGCAGCCCTTCTGGAAATAGCGGTCGGCCGACCCGGCCTTCATGGCGTCGATCGAGCCCATGCCGCGGTAGCTCTTGAACTTGCGGCCGTTGAAGATGATCGTCTCGCCCGGAGCCTCCTCCGTGCCGGCGAACATCGAACCGATCATCACGCAGTCGCCGCCCGCAGCCAGCGCCTTGACCAGATCGCCCGAATAACGCAGTCCGCCGTCGGCGATCACCGGAACGCCGCTCTCGCGGGCCACGCAGGCCACGTCGTAGATGGCCGTCAGCTGGGGAACGCCCACACCCGCGATGATGCGCGTCGTGCAGATCGAACCGGGACCGATGCCGACCTTCACGCCGTCGGCGCCGTTCTCGATCAGGTAGCGCGCGGCCCCGCCCGTGGCGATGTTGCCCACCACCACGTCGAGCGACGGATAAACCTCCTTGATCCGCTTGAGCATCGAAACGATGTTGGCCGAATGGCCGTGCGCCGAGTCGAGCACCACGGCGTCGACGTCCTCGGCGACCAGCGCCTTCACGCGGTCCATCGCGTCGGGCGTAACGCCGACGCCGGCCGCCACGCGCAGGCGGCCCTTCGCGTCCTTGCAGGCATTGGGGTGATCCTGCACCTTGGTGATGTCCTTATAAGTGATCAGCCCCACCAGACGGCCTGCGTCGTCCACCACGGGGAGCTTTTCGATCTTGCTGTTGAGCAGTATTTCCTGGGCGTGGGAGAGTTCGGGATTGTGCGTCGTCACGAGGCGGTCGCCGGGCGTCATCACCTCCTCGATGCGGCGCGACATGTCGCGCTGGAAACGCAGGTCGCGGTTGGTGACGATGCCGATAAGCATCCTGTCCGCATCCACGACCGGAATGCCTCCGATCTTGTTCTCTTTCATCAGGTTCAGCGCGTCGCCGACGGTGTGGTCCTTGGAAATGGTCACCGGATCGTAGATCATGCCGTTCTCGGCGCGCTTCACCTTGCGGACCTGCGCGGCCTGCTCGGCGATGGTCATGTTCTTGTGGATCACGCCGATTCCTCCTTCCCGCGCCAGGGCGATGGCCAGCGGCGCTTCAGTTACCGTGTCCATGGCGGCGGACACAATGGGGATGTTGAGAGAGATATTTCGCGAGAAACGGGTCTGGACATTGACCTCTCGCGGCAACACTTCCGAATAGGCGGGTATAAGCAGCACATCGTCGAAGGTAAGTCCTTCGGGCTGAACCCTTTCATTGATAAAAGACATAATGAACGTGGATTTTTGTTGCTCGCAAATGTAGTGATTTTTTTCGAAACGGCCTAATTTCCGGACCTATCCGCCGATTTTTTTATCAACATTCTATCAATAGGTTCGGCGTAAGACTTTTTGTGTTATCTTTGAATGCAAAATCGACCCACCATCCCGAAATGAAAAGAGACCTGCTCCTCCTGCTTGCGGCCGCCGTCGCCGGCTGCGCACCCCGACATACGATCACGGGGCATATCGACAGCCTGACCAACGATTCACTCTGCATCGTGCACTGCGCGATCGAAGATATGCCCGGCCTCAAGGGAGATGACGACCAACGGATCTCCTACGACACGATCGTCGCCGCCAACGGGCGATTTGCATACGACACGCCCGTCGAGCGGCCGACACAATTCATCATCATCCCCATGCAGCTCATGGAATTCGATCAGGGAAGACGCCATTCGACCAGCACTTCGGACATGAAATTATTCCTCGACAAGGGCGAACACGCCGTACTCCGGGGCCGGATCGACTCGACGGTTTTCAACTGCACGCTTTCGGGCACACGTCTCAACGAAGATCACAGCCGCCATTATCAGGAATTGCGGTCCTTCTGGATCGAAGGCCAGCGATTGCAGGATGCCATGGCCGGAAAAAGCCGCGCGGAACAGGAAGCGCTCTACGAGCGGTTCCGGCAGGTGATGGCCCGCCGCCGGGCTTGCGAAATGGACTACATCGACGCCAATCCGGACAACCCGCTCGCAGGGTACTGCCTGACGAAAATACCCATCGACAGCGTTTTAACATACCACGAACGACTCGCCGATGCGGCCCGCAACTCGATATTTAGGCCATTGCTCGAACCGCTGCTGGCCAAAGCCGGAAAATACCGCCTGATCCGGCTGGCCGAAGCGAAGATCGTCGCCGGCAGCCCCGCTCCGGACTTCACGCTGAAAACCGCCGACGATAAGAATTTCACCCTCTCGTCGCTTCGCGGAAAGTATGTCGTGCTCGACTTTTGGGGCAGCTGGTGCGGATGGTGCATCAAAGGAATCCCGAAGATGAAGAGATACTACGACCGTTATAAAAGCAAACTGGAAATAGTCGGCATCGACTGCAACGACACTCCGGAGAGATGGCTCGCCGCGGTCGAAGAACACCGGCTGCCGTGGATCAACGTCTACAATCCGAAAGACGTTCCGGCAGCGGAAGACATCTCCGTCGAATATGCTGTCAGCGGATACCCCACCAAGGTGATCATCGGTCCCGACGGCCTCATCATCGGAAAATACGCGGGCGAAGGACCCGATTTCTACGAGGCCCTGCACAAGACGATCAAATAGCCTTCTTTAGCCTTCTGCAACGCAAGCCCCGGCTGAAATGTTCCAGCCGGGGCTTGCGTGTATAAGGAATCAGGGACTAATACTGCTCCTTTTCGTTGGGGAAATCGCACTCCTTCACATCCCTGACATACTGCTCCACGGCACCGGTCATCACCGTGTGCAGGTCGGCGTAGCGGCGCAGGAAGCGCGGCGAGAACCCTTTGTTGATACCCAGCATGTCGTGGATCACGAGCACCTGGCCGTCGCAGCCCGCGCCGGCGCCGATGCCGATCGTCGGGGTCGGAATCTCGGCGGTCACGCGCGCGGCCAGCGCCGCGGGAATCTTTTCGAGCACGATGCCGAAACAGCCCGCCTCGCTCAACAGGTGCGCGTCGCGCAGCAGCTTTTCGGCCTCGGCCTCCTCCTTGGCGCGGACGGCGTAGGTTCCGAACTTGTGGATCGACTGGGGCGTCAGGCCGAGGTGTCCCATGACGGGAATGCCGGCCGAGAGAATGCGCTGGACCGATTCGAGGATCTCCTCGCCGCCCTCCATCTTCACGGCGTCGGCCTCGGTCTCCTTCATAATGCGGATGGCCGAATCGAGCGCCACCTTCGAGTTGCCCTGATAGGTTCCGAACGGCAGGTCGACGACGACCAGCGCCCGCTCCACGGCACGCACGACCGAACGGGCGTGGTAGATCATCATATCGAGGGTGATGGGAACCGTGGTCTCGTAACCGGCCATCACGTTGGCGGCCGAGTCGCCCACGAGAATCACGTCGATACCCGCGGCATCGACGATCTTCGCCATCGAATAGTCGTAAGAGGTGAGCATGGCGATCTTCTCGCCCCGCTGTTTCATCTCCGTCAGGCGGTAAGTCGTTACCGCGCGGACGGTGCTTTCTACTGACATTTTTTCAGATTTTAAGTTTTACAACGCGGCAAAGTTAACGCTTCGGACGGATTTGGCAAAAGAAACTCCATAAAACGACGCCGCCCGACACCGAGACGTTGACCGAATGCTTGGTCCCGGCCTGCGGGATTTCGACGGCCCCGTCGCACCGGTCGACGGCCTCCTCCCCCACGCCGTCGACCTCGTTGCCGAAGACGAGCGCATACTTCACCCCCGGCACGGCGCGAAACTCATCGAGCATCACGGCCCCCTCGACCTGCTCCACGGCGTAGACCGCATATCCTTCGGCACGCAGCTGCGCAATGCACCCGACGGTCGAAGCGCAATAACTCCAGGGCACGGTCATCTCGGCCCCTAGAGCCGTTTTGTGAATGTCACGGCTGGGCGGAGTGGCGGTGATGCCGCACAGGACGATCCGCTCCACGGCGAAAGCATCGCCCGTGCGGAAAAAGGCCCCGACGTTCTGGGCCGAACGAACGTTGTCCAGCACCACCGTGACAGGCATCTTTTCCATCGCGGCGAACTCCTCGGCCGAAGGCCTGCCGAGTTCTTCGTTGGTGATTTTGCGCATAATGGGTTCGGAACGATTGATTTCGGGGGCAAAAGTAAATAAAATTAAAATCTTTTCCTTACTTTTGTCAGCTATATTCCGTTGACACCTATGAAAAAACTTTTACTCTTGCTCGCCCTTTCCGGATGCGTCGCCGCAGGACACGCACAGGAGATTCTGCTGGGAACCGATTTCAAAATGTATTTCGACAACAAGGAATTCGGCAGCAACGAGTTCGCCGTGCCGGGACTGGACATCGAATCGGGCACGGACTTCGCGGCCCGGCTGACGCCCCGTGTCGGCATCCGGTGGGACGAGAAAAACACGCTGGTCATCGCCGCGGACATGATCAAGAATTTCGGAACCCAGGAATCGGCCTATCTTTCGGAGATCAAACCCGTCTTCTACTACCAGTTCCAGACGCCCAAGGTGACGGCCGCAGCCGGTATCTTCACGCGCGACATGATGCACGACGACGACTATTCGACGGCATTCTTCTCCGAGTCGGAACGCTTCTTCCACAACCGCATGAACGGCGTGCTGGCGCAGTACAACGGCAAAAGGGACTCCTATGTCGAGTTCGTCTGCGACTGGGAGGGCATGTATTCCACCCTCTCGCGCGAAAAGTTCCGCATCCTGCTCGCCGGACGCCACTACCTCGACACGTTCTACTATGGGTTCAACTACTCGATGTTCCACTATGCGGGACAGCAGGGCGCGCCGATCGAAAACGTCGTCGACCTGCAACTGCTCACCCCCTGCGTCGGCGTGCGGTTCAACGCCTTCTTCGATTTCGACATCAAACTGGGAGCTTTGCTCACGGCCCAGCGCGACCGCAGTTTCGGCCACTCGTGGGAAAAGCCCTGCATGGGCGAGTTCGCCTTCCGGATCAGCCGCTGGGGACTGTCGCTCGACGAACGCCTCTATGTCGGGGACAACATCCACCCCTTCTTCTACGGACATGAACTCGAAGACGGCACACCGCTCCCTTACGGCCGCGAGTTGTACCCCGCCGAGAGTTTCTTCCGCACCGACCAGAAGGTGTACAGCCGCACGGCGCTCTCCTACCGCCGCTCGTTCTTCGACGACACGGTCTCGGTCCGCGCGGAGTTCGCCGCCCACCACGACGGCACGGCCCTGGGAACCCAGCAAATGCTGGTCGTGGGGGTGAAACTGCTCAAAACCGTTTACAACAGCAAGAATCATAAAAAATAATATGGCAAGCGAAACAAACGAAACACGGGAGAAGTCGCTGAACTTCCTCGAAGAGATCATCGAAGAGTCGATCGCCGGGGGCGAAACGCGCATACAGACCCGTTTCCCGCCCGAACCGAACGGTTACCTGCATATCGGCCACGCCAAGAGCATCTGCATCAACTTCGGACTGGCGAAGAAATACGGCGGCAAGTGCAACCTGCGCTTCGACGACACGAACCCCGTCAAGGAGGACGTGGAGTATGTCGACTCGATCAAGCGCGACATCCAGTGGCTCGGCTTCCAGTGGGAGCTGGAGCGTTATGCGTCGGACTATTTCGACCAGCTCTACGAATGGGCCGTCGAACTGATCAAGAAGGGGCTGGCCTACGTCGACGACCAGACGCAGGACGAGATCCGCGAAAACCGCGGCACGGTGTCCGTGCCGGGAACGCCCTCGCCGTGGCGCGACCGTTCGGTGGAGGAAAACCTCGATTTGTTCACGAGAATGAAGAACGGCGAGTTCCCCGACGGAGCCAAGGTGCTGCGCGCCAAGATCGACATGGCCCATCCGAACATGCTGTTCCGCGACCCGATCATGTACCGCATCATCCACGCCGAGCATCACCGCACGGGCGACAAATGGTGCATCTACCCGATGTACGACTACGCCCACGGCCAGAGCGACTCGATCGAGCGGATCACCCACTCGATCTGCACCCTGGAATTCGACGTGCACCGTCCGCTGTACGACTGGTTCATCCAGGCGCTCGACATTTTCCCCTCGCACCAGTACGAGTTCGCGCGCCTGAACCTCACCTATACGATGATGTCGAAGCGCAAGCTGTTGAAGCTCGTGCAGGAGGGCGCCGTGATGGGCTGGGACGATCCCCGCATGCCGACGATCTGCGCCCTGCGCCGCAAGGGCTACACGCCCGCCTCGGTGCGCAACTTCGCCGAGATGGTGGGCGTCGCCAAGCGCGACAACGTGATCGACCTCGGGAAGCTGGAATACTGCGTGCGCGAAGACCTGAACCGGGTCGCCCAGCGCCGCATGGCCGTGCTGAATCCGCTGAAGGTGGTCATCACGAACTACGAGGACGACAAAACCGAGCTGTTCACGGCGATCAACAACCCCGAGGACGAAGCCGCCGGCACGCGGCAGGTTCCCTTCTCGAAGGTGATCTGGATCGAGCGCGACGACTTCATGGAGAATCCGCCCAAGAAGTTCTTCCGCCTCTCGCCGGGCGGCGAGGTGCGCCTGCGCTATTCGTACCTCATCAAGTGCGAGGAGGTCGTCAAGGACGAGGGGGGCAACATCACCGAACTGCGCTGCACCTACGACCCGATGTCGGGCGGAGGTTCGTCGAGCGACGGCCGCCGCGTGAAAGGCGTCATCCACTGGGTGTCGGCCGCGGATGCCGTGGAGGCCGAAATCCGGCTGTTCAACCCGCTCTTCACGAAGGAGGACCCCGACGACGTGGACGAAGGGCAGACCTGGGAGGACAACCTCAATCCCGAATCAATGGTCAAAATCACAGGCTACCTCGAGCCGTCGCTGCGCGACATCCCCGTAGGCCAGGCCGTACAGTTCGAGCGCGTGGGCTACTTCTGCCCCGACACCGACTCGACCCCCGGTCATCTGGTGTTCAACCGCACGGTAACGCTCAAGGACTCGTGGGCCAAGATCAACAAATAGAAAGATCCCCCACCGACAAAAAAAGACATCCGGACGATTCCGGATGTCTTTTTTATCATTTACCCTCCTATTTCACCGGATTTTACCTACCTTTGGGATCGGAAACGAAAACCGAATAATCGGATGCAGTTGTTATACGTAATAGGAACAGGGGTGCTGGCGGCGTTTTGCGTCCTCCTGGCCGTCCGTATCTGCTACCAGCGCCGGTACATCCGAACAAGCGACCGGATCAACGACTGCATATTCCGCAACGTAGCCGCCTACCTGCTGCTGATCGACCCCGATTTCAACGTTCTGCAAACCAACTATCGCTCCGCGACGGGAACCGCACCGCAAGCCGTGCCGCCCAAGGTGGGCAACCTGCTGCGCTGCAGGAACGGCGAGGACGCCGGCGTCTGCGGCACGCACGAATTGTGCGCCGACTGTCCCGTCCGCGCGGCCATCACCGGGGTGTTCCGGACGAAGAAAGGCTTCTCGGGACTGGAGGTCCCGATGGTGCTCTACACCTCCGACGACCACACGGAGACCGTCGACTGCGACGTAAGCGTGGCGGGCAATTTCCTCACCGTCGCAGGACAACCCCGGGTGGTGCTGACCGTAAGCGACATCTCGGCCCAGAAACGCACCCAGCGCGAACTGGAGAAAGCCCGCGTTCGCGCCGAAGAGTCCGACCGCATGAAATCACGCTTCCTGGCCAACATGAGCCACGAACTGCGCACGCCGCTGAACGCCATCATCGGATTCTCGGAACTGCTCATGGACGACCCCGCCCCGACCGAGAAACAGGAGTACATGCGCATCATCCGCTCCAACGGCGAGGTACTGATGCAGCAACTCAGCGACATCCTCGATCTCTCGAAGATCGAAGCCGGAACCCTCGGCTACGAATATAGCGACGTGGAACTCAATGCCGTCATGGAAGAGCTGGAAGGCGGTTTCCGCATGCGGCAGCCGGAGAACAGCCCGGTGCGGATCACCTTCCACAGAAAATATCCCGTCCGCTACATCCGCACGGACCGCAAACGGCTGATTCAGGTGATCGCCAACCTTTTGAGCAACGCCGTGAAATTCACCTCCGAAGGTTCCGTCGATTTCGGGTTCGAAATCCGCGGCGGGGAACTCTACGTCTACGTCGCCGACACGGGAGCCGGCATCCCCGAAGAACACCGGGGACAGCTTTTCCAACGTTTCGTCAAGGCGGGATCGTTCAGGCAGGGCATCGGCATCGGACTGGCGATCTCGAAGTCGATCGTCGAAACGATGGGCGGCCGCATCGGCGTCGAATCCCGACCGGGCAAAGGCTCGACCTTCTGGTTCACGCTCCCCTGCAAGCCGGAGCAATAAGCATCGTTATCCTCTTCGCGGTTTCCAAACCCTCCCGGCCCTGCGCAGCGGAATAAAATACGCCTGTTCCTTCCAGGTCTCTCCGACCCACCAGGCATCCCAGCGCGACACCGAGCGAAACGCCCGCAGAGCTGCCTGCAACAGCGGGTCAGCCGGATCGCTGACAACAGGACTTCCCTTTTCCGACAACAGTCGCGCCCGGTCGATCCGAACCACCCGCCCTGTGGAATCGGCTGCAAAGACCACATACAGCGACAGCAGATCGGGCGACTTTCCGACATGAAGGCTGTCGAACGCCGCGGCCACACGCTGTGCATTGTCCGTCGCATCCGCACCTCTTTCATACAGCCGGTTCCGGTAGGCTTTCGTCTCACTCACGCGCCCCTCGGACACCGCAGCCACCCATTCGCGTTCGAGATTCCGCATAAATCCATCGTGTTGGTAATACACCAGATTCCCCGTGCCATAGCGGATCTCTCCGCTGAACCAGCCGGCCCGGGCGCGTGATCCCGCTGCAAATTCGGGAACCAGCTCCGCTCCGGAAAATACGACGTCGCCGTCCTCGGTGTTCACGCACTCAAGCCACAAGATGCCCTCGTCGTCCAGCCGCCAGACACCGATACAGCGACGCCTGCAAGCCGTAGAGCCGGAGGCATCGAGTTCGTCCAGCCGTTTTTCGAGCCGGGCGAGCACGGCGGAATCCGCCGTCGCCAGCGGCAGTGCGAACAACTGCATCGTATCGCGCCCGACGACAAGCCGTTCGGCAGCCTGCCCTGTCGCCGACGCGCGAAAAGGCTGCAAAAAACACACGACTGCCGACAACAGAAGAGCCGCACGTATCATAAGCGAGGGTATTTTTCAGAAAGATACGCAAAAAACGAAGATCGCACAAGTCCCGTTGCGAAAACGACGACATCGGCTCCGCGTCAGCGCATCATGCCGCCGAAGGTCCGCCGGCCGAAAAGATAGCGCAGCACCACCGAGCCGCGGTAGATGTTTTCCGCGGCGGAGCCCTTGCGGTTCGCGCGGATCTCACGCCGTTTGCGGGCCAGCGCCCCGTGCCAGCGGATGAAGTCGCCCCAGGCGCGGAACACGGCGCGGAAGTTGTCCCGGCGGCCCTGCATGAGGTAGGACAGCGCGGCGAGCAGGTCGAGCGCCGGGCGCGCAACGGCCACGCAAAGCCGCTGTGCGGGCGAGGCGCACTTGTAAAGCATGGCGAGATTGTTCCGGTGATTGTAGAAGACCTTGGCCGGAGAATCGGTCTGGAGCGTGCCGCCGCCCAGGTGGTAGACCCTGCTCCGGGGCACGATCCGCACCCGGTAACCCGCCAGCTGCATCCGCCAGCAGAGGTCGATCTCCTCCATGTGGGCGAAGAAATCGCCGTCGAAGCCGCCCAGCGCACGGAACACGTCGGCCCGGCAGCAGAAAGCCGCGCCGCTCACCCAGAACACGTCGCGCTCGTCGTCGTACTGGCCCCGGTCCTTCTCCACGCAGCGCAGGATGCGCCCCCGGCAGAAGGGATAGCCCAGGTAGTCGATGAAACCGCCCGCAGCCCCCGCATACTCGAACTCCGTGCGGTCGGCGCAGGAGATCAGCTTCGGCGCGGCGACCGCCACGTCGGGATTCCGGTCCAGACAGTCGAGAATCGGCGCAAGCCACCCCTCGGGGGTCTCGACATCGGAGTTCAGCAGCAGGTAATAATCGGCCTCGATATACTCCAATGCGCGGTTGTAGCCTCCGGCAAAGCCGTAGTTGCGGTCCATGCGCAGGACCGTGACCGACGGAAACCCGGCGGCGAGCGCCGCAAGAGAGTCGTCCGTCGAACCGTTGTCGGCGACGATGACCTCGACGCCGGCGGGAGCCGCGGCCACGACCGACGGCAGGAAACGACGCAGGTGGTCCGCACCGTTCCAGTTGAGTATGATAATTTTAGCGACCGGCATGAGTTCGTTTGTGCTTCCAGCGGCGATGCGACCACATCCACAGTTCGGGACACTCGCAGATCATCCGCTCCAACTTACGAACGTAACGCTGCGTGATTTCGTATTCGGCGACCTCCTCTTTGCCGTCATAAATCAGTTCGAAGGACATTTCGTAGCGTCCCCGCCGCAGGCGGCTCATCTTCACGAAGTAGACCGGGAGGTTGCAGCGCAGGGCCAGTTTCTCGCCACCGTCGAAGAAGATCGTATCCTGATTGAGGAAGCGGAACCAACGGCTGTCGGGCCGCCGCGGGGGATTCTGGTCGGCGATAAGCCCCATCACGAGGTTCTTGCCGGCGATGCCTCCGGTCCGGTTGCGCAGGTAGAAACGCAGGCTCTCCTTCATCGAGACGGTCATCGAATTTTCGTAATTGCGCAGCCGCCGGTAGAGTTCCTCCATCACCTTGCTGCGCAGCGGATGGTAGACGGCGACCAGCATCTGCGACCGCTCGTAAAGCCCCCAGTAGGAGCAGTACTCCCAGCAGCCGAAATGGGCCGTCATGGCGATCCAGTCGCGGCCGTGCACCGCTTCCACGTGTTTCTCCACGTCTTTGACCGTAAGCACCGTCCGCCCCTTCTCCTCGTTCATGTAGGCCATGTTGATCGTGTCGACGAAGATTTCGGACAGCGTGCGGTAGAACCGCCGCCGGATGACGGCCAGTTCGCGTTCGCTCTTCTCGGGGAACGAGTTCCGCAGGTTGGTCTTGACGACCTTCATGCGGTAGCGCAGGCAGTAGTAGAGCAGGACGAAAAGCAGGTTTTCGACGACGTAGTACTTGAACCAGTAAGGCATCACGGCGAACACGCGTGCGCCCAGCCAAAGGGTCTCCAGCCAGAAGCGCTGCAAAATGGTCAGATCGGTTCGTTTCATGCCTGCCGCCCGGATTAGGGTTCCACGAAAAGTTTGACGTTCTCGACCTTGGTGCGGATTCTCAACCAGCGGATCAGCGTTTCACGGTCGACCGGAAGCGCGGAATCCCGGGGCGTCACCACGCACACGAGCGTCGTATCGCCGGGCGTGCCCTCGACGTCGAAGGTGATGCCCTTGGTCAGCGAAATGGCCCCGATGTTGTCCATCATGGCCCCCACTTCGCGCGAGATGTCGTTCACCTCGACGTTGGTCACCCGGTAGCGTTTCAGCTGCGAAGACATCTCGCCGATCCGGCGGTTCTTCTCCTCCAGCAGCTCCTGATAGCTCTTCTGAAGCGAAACCACGTCGACCTTGTCCTCCGTATTGGCCTGCCGGACGACCAGTTCGGCCTCCTCCAGCCCGAAATTGCGCATCTGCGTACGGGCATTCTCGATCACCTCCTCGCCCAGCGGCTCGCCCACGAGCAGCAGCTCGATCTGCGAGGGGTTCTTGCCCTGCGCGTAGTGTTTGTTGCACTCGATCACGCGGGTATGCGGAAAGTTGAAGACCTGCGACACGTATTTGTCGGCCACGGCCTCGAACAACGAGACGCGGACCATGTGGAACCCGATGACGACGCTCGGGATGAAGGTCACCAGCGTGATGACCATCATCAGCCGCTTGACCGTGCGCTCGCGGACCTTGTCGATGAAGACCTTCTTCTCGTATTGCAGAAAACGCACCATGGCATAGGTCGCCAGCGCGATGAACACCGAATTGATGAAGAAGAGGTAGAAGGCGCCGATGAAAAAGCGGAACTGCCCCGTGGCCAGTCCGAAGCCCGCCGTACAGAGGGGCGGGATGAGGGCCGTGGCGATGGCCACGCCGGGAATGACGGTCGACGTGCGGTCCTGCCGCGTCTGCGCCACGATGCCCGCCAGGCCGCCGAACAGGGCGATCAGCACGTCGTAGGTCGTAGGCACGGTACGCGCCAGCAGCTCGCTGCTGTTCGACGAGAGCGGCGAGATGAAGAAATAGACCGTCGAGGTGATGATGGCGACGATGAACATCAGCGCCAGGTTGCGCAGCGACTTCTTGAGCAGTTCGAAATCGTTGATGCCCAGCGCGAGGCCGACACCCATGATCGGGCCCATGATCGGCGAAATGAGCATCGCGCCGATGATCACCGCGGCCGAATTGACGTTCAGGCCCAGCGAGGCGATCATCGTGGCGAAGATCAGCACCCAGAGGTTGACGCCGCGGAACTCCACGCCCTTCGAGACGGAGGCCACGACCTCGTCGCGCTGCGCCTTGTCCTCGTCGAGGCTGAAACGGCCCTTCATAAATTCGCGCAGCTCCCCGAGCCACGCCGAAAACGAACGTTTTACCTTTTGTGTATCGTCTGTACGGTTCTCTTCCATCAATGCGTTTCGATTTGAGTTACTCCTCCCCGTCCTCCCGGACGCGGCGGACTTTGGGTTTTCCGGCCACGACGATCACGAACTCGCCCTTGGGTTCGGTCGTGCGGAAATGCCCGAGCGCCTCGGCGACGGTTCCGCGCACGGTCTGCTCGAACTTCTTGGTGATCTCGCGCGACACCGAAACCCGGCGGTCTTCGCCGAAAACCTCGGCGAACTGCTCGAGACACCGGACCACGCGGTAGGGCGATTCGTAGAAAATCATCGTGCGCTCCTCGCCGGCAAGCGCCTGCAACTGCTTCATCCGCCCCTTCTTCTGGGGCAGGAAGCCCTCGAAGCAGAAACGGTCGCACGGAAACCCGCTCTGCACCAGCGCCGGAATCAGCGCCGTGGCGCCGGGCAGCGTCTCGACCTCGATCCCCGCCTCGACGCACGTGCGCACCAACAGGAACCCGGGGTCCGAAATGCCGGGCGTCCCGGCGTCCGACACCAGGGCGGCATTGCGTCCCGCGGCGATCGCCCCGGCGACCATTTCGACCGTGGCGTGCTCGTTGAACTTGTGGTGCGAACGGAGTTTCTGCTCGATGCCGAGGTGCTTCAGCAGGAACGACGTCGTGCGCGTGTCCTCGGCGAGGATGAAATCCACCTCGCGCAGGACGTTCACCGCGCGCAGCGTGATGTCGTCCAGATTCCCGATCGGCGTAGGTACGATATAGAGTTTGGCCATCGTGTCAGGCGAATTTGCGTTCGAGCAGTTCCATCATAAACTTCGCGCCGTCCGAATTGGGATTCCAGGCGTAGTTCTCGGCAATGTGGATCATGCACTCGTCGAAATCGTCGAAGGCGTTGAGCGTCGCGATCGCCTCTTCATAGGCTTCGCCGTCGCCGCCGAACAGATCACGGATCAGCAGGAACTTGTCGTTGATGCCGATGGCGTTGCGAAGGTCGGCGACCGGTTCGCCGCGGCGCAGTTCCGAAGCCATGTCGCGCCGCGGAGCGATCGTGTCGGCCAGCGTCTGCACGTCGTGGTTGATCACCTCGCCCAGCACGGCCCCGACAGGGACCGCAACCTCCCTCACTCCGGATTCGGCCTCCTCCGGCTCGGCGGCGGCAGGCGCTTCCGAAACGGTGGCGGGTTCCGCCGCGGACTGCGGCACGGACGTTCCGGACTGCGGCCCGGGACCTGCGGACGCAGGCGCAGCCGCCGGTTCGGGAGTCGCGGCAAACCCGGGACGGACAGTCGGTCCGGGCGTCGCAGCGGGTTCGGGACGGGCAGCGGGTTCGAGCGTCACAGCGGGTTCGGGGCGGGCAGCGGGTTCGGGACGCTCCGCCGGTCTTTCCGCCGTTTCGGGCCTTGCGGGCTTTTCGGCGGGCGCAGGCGTATCGTAGAGCGACATGATGACGCGCTGTTTGTGACGGTGGCGGACGGTCTCCTCCTCCAGTCCGAACAGCGTGGGCGCAATGTATTGGGGTTTCTCCGCAGGAGCGGGTTCCGGAGCTGGCGCAGGAGCGGGTTCCGGAACGACGACCGGTTCAGCCGCAGCGGCAGGTCCAGGCGCAGCGACCGGCTTCGCAGACGGTTCGGACACAGCCTCGGATTCAGGCGCAGCGACCGGCTTCGCAGACGGTTCGGGCACAGCGTCGGATTCGGATGCTGCGACCGGTCCGGATTCGGCGGCCGGTTCGGATTCTCCGGCGACGAATGCGGCTTCGGACGCCGCTTCGGGATCAGGCTCAAATCCGGATTCCCCCTCAAGTTCCGGCTCGGAATCCGACACCGCAGGCTCCGCCATTCCGGGCGTCTCCGTATCGGGATTCCCCCCGGCAAACGCCCCGGCAGAATCGGCCGCGACCGTCGTATCGGGTTCGGAAAACGGCTCTGCGGGTTCCGCCTCCGCATCGAACGCGGGTCCTGAAACGGCATCGGGACCGGGTTCGAACACGGCTTCGTCCGTCGGGTCGAGCGAAAGCACCGCCCCGAGGTCGATGGGCACCGGAGCCGCCGCAGGCTCCGTCTCCGCAACCGGGAATTCCGGAAGGGATTCCACCTCCGTAAAGCGCACCGCATCGTAGAGCGTCCGCAGTTTTTCCAGCGCCAGGTCGCGTTCGAGGGCCGGAATCTCCCCGGAAGGCTCCCAGCCGTCGACAATCGCGGTCAGCTTGCGCAGTTCGGCACGTATCGTCTTCAAATCCATCATTGCGTACTGTTTTGACCTCCAAAGGTAGAAAAAATTTGCGAAAGCCCAGCCATTCCCCGGAACCTTTTGTCCGAAACATCTCCGAACGGGTTTTTCCGGGACATCCGGACCGTCCCGCCGGGCACGGAAAAGGGAGCGGCGGCCGAAGCCGCTGCTCCCTTGCAGCTGTCCCGCACCCGCGGCGTCGGCCGCCGTGCCGGAGAGACGAATCATTCGGTGATCCGGAAACTGCCGCCGAGCGTGCAGTCGGAGTCGTGCCCTACCCAGACATGGTAGTCGCCCGGCTCCTGGCCCCACTTTTTGTCGAGACGCCAGAACGAAAGGTCGTCGGGCGTCAGTGTGAAGGTCACCTCGCGGCTCTCCCCGGCGCGAAGCATGACCTTCCGGAAACCTTTCAGTTCACGAACCGGACGCGTCACACCGGACAGCAGATCGCGCACGTAGAGCTGCACGACCTCCTCGCCGTCGCGGCCGCCCGTGTTGGTCACGCGGACCGACACGCGAACCTCGCCGCCGACGGCGGTTTCGGGCGTCAGCACCCGCAGGTCCGAATAACCGAACGTCGTGTAGCTCAACCCGTAGCCGAAACAATACTGCGGCGAATTGGGTACGTCGAGATAGCGCGAAGTGTATTTGTTGGGCTTGCCCGACTCGTCGGCCGGACGTCCCGTGCTCTTCATGTCGTAATGGATCGGAATCTGCCCCACCGTGCGGGGAAAGGTCATCGGCAAACGCCCCGAAGGGTTGTAATCGCCCGACACGACATCGGCCAGCGCCTCGCCCGCCATCGTGCCCGGATACCAGGTCAGCAGCAGGGCGTCGGCAAGTTCCGCTTCACGGGCCAGCTCCATAGGACGGCCCGTAACCAGCAGGACGACAATCGGTTTCCCGGTTTGCTTCAAGCTCTCCAGCAGGTCACGCTGCGCGTCGGGCAGCGCAAGCGACGCAAGGCTTGCCGCCTCGCCGCTCTCCCCCGCCTTCAATCCGAGCGCGACCAGCACCACGTCCGACTTCGCGGCTGCGGCCACCGCCTCCGAAATACCGCCTTCGAGGGCCTTGTGCGGGTCGCATCCGCGGGCATAGGTCACACGGTCGGCTCCGAAACGCGCCCGCAGTCCGTCGAGAAAGGTCGAGGTCCGGCCGGCCTCGGCGAAATGAACCCACGAGCCGATCAGGTCCCACCGGGAATCGGCGAAAGGTCCCACCAGCGCGATCCGGCTCCCCTTTTTCAGGGGCAGCACGCCGCCGCGGTTCTCCAGCAGCACCATCGAACTGCGGGCCACGCGGCGCGCGGCATCGAGATGTTCCAGGGCGTAATAGCACTTCTCGCGCTCCTTCGCCTGGTAGCGGAAAGGATCGTCGAACAGCCCCAGGCGGAACTTCACGGCCAGCACCTCGCAGCAAAGGCTGTCGATCAGCGACTCCGGGATACGCCCCTCCCGCACCAGTTCGGCGGCATGAAACAGGTAGGCGGCGCTCATCATGTCCATGTTGACCCCGGCGCGCAGGGCCAGTTCGGCAGCCTGCGCATCGTCGCCCGCCACGCCGTGAGCTTTCAGTTCGCCGATCGTGCCGTAGTCGGTCACCACGAATCCGCCGAAGCCCAGTTCGTCGCGCAGCAGGTCGCGCATCAGCCAGCGGTTGGCCGTGGCCGGAACGCCGTCGAGGTCATTGAACGAGGTCATCACCGTCGCGGCCCCGGCATCGAGCGCCGCCCGGTAAGGCGGCAGGTAGCTGTCGCGGAAAACCCGCTCGGACATATCGACCGCATGGTATTCGCGCCCGGCCTGCGGAGCGCCGTAGGCGGCGAAATGCTTCACGCAGGCAAGGACCGACGAGGGGTCGGACAAGTCGCCCTGATAGCCCCGCACCATCGCTTCGGCGACACGCGCGCCCAGATAGGGGTCTTCGCCCGCGCCCTCGGAGACACGGCCCCACCGGGGGTCGCGCGAAACGTCGCACATCGGCGAAAAGGTCCAATGGATGCCCATGGCCGAGGCTTCGCGAGCCGAAACGCGGGCCAGCGACTCCGCGGCGGCAGGGTCCCACGAGGCGGCGACGGCGAGGTTGATCGGGAAGATCGTCCGGAAACCGTGGATCACATCGGCGCCGATCAACAGCGGGATGCCCAGCCGGCTCTCCTCGACGGCGATCCGCTGCAACCGCTCGGTCTCCTCGAAGGACTTGATGTTGAATACGCTGCCGCAGCGCCCTTCGCGGACCAGCCGTTCGACGGAAAGTTCCGTCTTGTCGGGTCCCGTGACGGCGCCGCCTCCGCGCTGCTGGACCAGCTGGCCGATCTTTTCGTCGAGCGTCATGCGTTCGACCAGTTCCGCGGCGCGCCGCCGGTCCTGCGGGGTGACGGGCTGCGCCCCGGCGGGATACAGCACGAGGGCCGCCAATACGGTAAAGATGCTATTTTTCATCGGTAAAAGTTTGAAAAGACATGCGAAGGTAATGAAAATACCGCAAAAAAAGGGCTTCGGAACGGAATAAACTCACTCCCGCCCGAAGCCCCCGCGATCGCAGCGGCGTCACTCCTTCACGCAGCGCATGCCGTAGGCTGTGGTCATCTTCCGTTCGTAATAGGTCCCCTCGCCCGTGGCGTCGCCCGCCTTCCAGTCGTACATCGGGAGCGGCTTGCCGCCGGCGAGCGTCGACGAACAATAGGCTGCCGAACGCCCCGGATAGTGGATGCGGCCGTTATCGCCCTTGCGGAACATCGTCGACGGGCCGATGAGGGTTCCGCCCGAATTGAGCGCATACCAGCGGCTGTACGTGTCGCCCGAGTCCTGGTTCTTGGCGGCGTTGCCGTCCACGTAGGCAAGCAGCGACTGCCATTCGGCCGCCGTCGGCACCCGGTATCCCACCGGGCAGGGATCGTTCAGCCCCTTGCCGCCCTCGGTCCAGCCTTCGGACATCGCTGCGGACGACCGGGTATAGAACGTCGTCGGATTGCCGTTTGCCGTTGCGGCTGTCATCTCCTCGCCGCTGACCTGCCAGCCGGCGGTGCGGGAGGCGTTGAAAACCACCTCGCGCGTCATCGCGCCGAAAGCATCGGGATACTCCGCATGCCCCTCGTAATATTTGTTCTTCGAGAGGATCTTCGCGCCGATGAACGGCTCCTTGCGGCCCCACTGATAGAACAGTCCGTAGGAGCGGAAATCCTGCACACAGGCCTTCGGGTCGGCCGAATGGTATTCGGCCCCGACATTGCGGTCCTGCCAGGCGATACCGCCGACGGTCACGTCCGAAGGCATCTTGTCCACGACCCAGACCAGCCACGACCAGACAACCGCGCCTCCGGCGTCGAACAGCGCGACCAGCCCGCTGCCCTGCTTCGACTTGGCCGCAGTGCAGGTGATTTCATTCCGGGAAGCGTCGTAGTCAAGCCCCGAAAGCAACTCTGCGTCGGTGGTCCAGACCCAGTCCGCCGCAACGCCCTTCACATACGCGCCGTCGGTGCGCCGCGCCGGAAACGCACGGGTTTCACCCGCCCGGACCACGACCGTATTCGCTCCGGTCGACCGCTGCACGACGGTCACCTGCTGCGGTTCGACGCCCTCCATCTCGGAGGAGACGGTCAGCGTCGCGCTGCGCGGACGCACGCCCTCGCCGTCGTCGGTCAGCAACAGTTTCACGACCGAACTTTTCGTCCCTTCGGACTGCGACACGGCGCACCAGTCGGTCGCGCCCTCGATTTTCCATGCCACGGATGCACGCAGGTTCAGGGCCGGTTCGCTCCCGGCGCCGTAGACGGTTATATCGGCGCCGTTCTCCGCCAGCACGAGGATCGGCTCGAACTTCTCCTGCGTCACGGTCACGGTGTGCTTCTCTTCGCCCGCGGCGTAAAAACGCACCGCGGTCGTGCGCTCCTCGGGCAGGAAACTCTGGTCGACCGTCAGAACGATCTTCTTCGTGTGCGAACCTTCGGCGACGTTGGTGCGGCACCAATCGTCGTCGCAGGAGACCGTCCACGGCGAATCGGCCGTGATTTCAAGGACGCTGCGCCCTCCGAACATATCGAACGTCACGTTATCCTCGAGCAGTGAAAGGTTGGATTCGGCGACCTCGGGATCGTCGCTGCACGCCGCACAGCAAACGGCTGCCGCGACGGTCAGAAAAAGAAAAAGTCTCTTCATCGTTGAAGTTGTATTTAAGGTTTTGTTCGAATGTCGTATTTACCAGGACACGGACGATTCGTAGGTATGCCCGAAACTGTCGGTGACCCGCACCATGCCGCCCCGCTCGCTGCCCGGATCGACCCGGAACATATGCCACGTATTGGTCGGCGTCCCTCCGCGCACACCCGTCGCCAGCACCTCCTCGTAATAGGGATCGGTGCGCTGCGTCCGCTCCATCGCCACCGCCTGCCCGCCCGAAGCGGGAATCCACTCCACGGCGCTCCAGGCCGTGTCATAACCCCAGACATTGGCATAGACACAGGCCGAATTGGTGCGTCCGGGTGCATAGAGGCGCATCTGCATATCGCGCTTCCCGCCCGCCGGCTTGTAATACCACGAGAGCCGTTCGCCATCGACCTCGACCACGGCATAGCCGCGCGGCGTGCCGTCGCAGTTGACGTCGCCGTTGATGAACAGGTCGCCCGGCGTGCGGGCGATGCAGTGCATGACCTTGCGTCCGTCGTCGTAACGGTAAATGTCATGGTAGTGCTTGTGCCCCCCGAAGGCATGGACCTTATAGGGGCTTATCGCATCGAGGAAACGCTGGAAATTGCGGTGGTTGCGCGCTGCGGTGTTCTTCGTGTGATAGAGAATCGGGCAATGGGACGAGACGACGAGCGTGCTGCCCGCCGGAACGTAGCGCAAATCGGCTTCGATCCAACGGCAAATTTCGTCCGTAAGACCGATCGTATACTCCTCTTCGGCGGTCGGCGCATGGTCGAAAAGGATGTTGTCGAGGAACAGATAATGGATTTTCCCGATGTTCACCGAGTAGTTCGCCGGACCGAAATAGCGTTCGTAGCTCTGCAAGGCGAGCGAATCGGTCAACTCGGCCGGATCGTGATCGTGGTTGCCCGGCAGGCTGAAGGTCGTGAAGCCAAGCGTCTCCAGCCCCTGACGGTACTTCGGGAAAAGCGACATATCGTTCCAGACCAGGTCGCCCAGGCTGACTCCGTAAACCTCCGTCGGAAGCCCCTGCACGGTTTTCAGCACATCGGGAACGACATGACCGAGATAGGAATCCACCGACGTGTTATCGGCAGCCAGCTGAATGTCGGCCATAACGATCAGCGAATGGCGGTCGGACGGAGTCTTGCGTCGTGTCAGCGTAAAATCGGCCCGGTTGACGGCCTGTTTGCGGTCGATTTTGCGGTAGAACCGCGGACAGCCCTGCGTGGCGGGAATCTCGCAGTCGGCAGGCACGGAGACAAAGACGAAATTGCGCCGCGCGAGGTCGGAGGCCAGATAGTAAATCCCCCGTTCGTCGGTCGCCGTCACCTCCAGGCCGTCGCTCACCACCACCCCGGCAATGCCATTGCCGGCGCTGTCCTTCACGATTCCCTTCACCGTCATTCCGGCCTTATCGGGGATCTGTCCGGCGGTCGGGCCGTCGTCACCGCCGCCCTCCGAGGAGGAGCAGGCCGCCAGGACAAGGGCGGCGAGGCACACCGACAGAAGCCGCATGTAGAATTTTGACATATTTTTTTGCATTGAGGATGCGGAGGAGGCCGGACCTCCTCCGCATCACGGTTATTTCATCACGACCCGGATGATTACGCTGTTCTTTTCGGGACGCACCTTGCCCTGATCATCGGCCCTGACGGAAAGCGGCAGCACATAGGAGGAATCAATGCCGTCGGCAAGCATCGAAGCGGCATCGAAGCGGATTTCGGCGCGGTCCATGACCCTGTCCCCCGACAAGCGCACTTCGGGGTCGAAGGCGAAATACCTGTCGGGCATCACCTTCAGTTCGAGTCCGCTTTCCACGTTATAGACATCGAGCACGGAGGGGTCGACCACCAGTTTCACGGTGATTCCGTCGTCATTGTAACCGCCCTTGTAAAGATAGAGATCGTAAACGCACGCTTGGCCCGAAGCGGCATCGTATTCGAGGACCTGGAAATCGTTCTTCGGGATGCAGACCATAGTGTCCACCGTCTCGTAGACGACGTAATCGTCGCCGCACCCTACGGCTCCCAGCAGAAGCAGGAGGCATATCGCAAGATTCTTCATCGCAATCGGATTATTAAGGTTAGTAACCGGGATTCTGCACGAGGTTGTAGTTGATATTGATTTCGCTCAACGGAATGGCCATCCAGTAGGTCTTGGGGGATTCGAACGTGCGGACGCCGCTCTCCTTCATCGTGGAGACCCGGTAGAAATCGGCCGCCGTCCTGCCGTCGAGGTTCCACGCCTTGGGACGCCGGGACATCGCTTCGCCCGCCTCTTTCCAACGGCGCAGGTCGTGGTAGCGCATGCCCTCCATCAGCAGTTCGATCGAACGCTCCCGGTGCAGCACCTTGCGCAGTTCGTCGCCGGTGGGAATGCCCCCGGCCAAGGCCCACGAATCCTTGAAATCGGGCAGCCCCGAGCGGCGGCGGACCAGATTCAGGTAATTGAGGCTCGCGTCGCTCAACGACCCGTTGTATTCGAAATCGGCCTCGGCATAGCTCAAATAGAGTTCCGCAAGGCGGATGTAAGGATAGGCGTACTTGCGGTAGGTCCACGACTTGGTGTCGTAGTTGAAGGCCGACTGGCGGTGAATCCACTTCTTGAGAATGTAGCCCGTACAGCTCTGGTACTCCTTCGAGGCGTCGAGCACGCTGCCCTGCATCTCGCCGGCGCGGCATTTGAGAATGAACTCCTCGCCGTTGATGGCGTACTTGCCGCGGTCGTAGCCCACCGACGCATAGAAGCGCGGCTCCTTGTAGACATGGAGGTTGGCAGTCTCCTTTTCGGCATTATAGGCATAGGGGTCGATATGCATGGTCTCGGGGTCTCGGTCCCACGGCAGACCGTTGTGCGTGTAGTACATCTCCACGCACTCGAACGTCGGAACGATGTTGATGCAGAAGCCGTCGGTACTGTACGGCAGCTTCAGGCGCGCGCCTCCGTAACGCTGCAAGTGCTCGATGCCGGTCTGGTCGCCCATCGCCCAAAGGTACTCGGCCGTGTTCCAGAGCGGTTCGACGAAGCAGTCGTGGTAGTTGATCTCGCCGCGCTCGGCAGCGGTTGCAGCCGCAGTCGCGTTCGGGCTTTCGTAGAGCCTGTGCCCGTTGTCCTCGGCCAGCGTGATCGCTTCCTGGCAGGCGTCGAGCGCCCACTTCCACTTTTCGGGATTGTAGGTCTGGCTCATCAGCGGCGTGCCGTCGTTGTTGCGGAAACGCGCGTAGAACTCCGTGTTGCCGTTGCAGAGCGGACTGGCGGCATAGAGCAGCAGCCGGGCCTTCATCGCCTTGGCCGCCACCGAGGTGGCGCGCCCCAGGTCGGCATCGGGACGCGTCGGATACCCGTGCAGCAAATCGGCCGCGCGGTCGTAGGTCTCGGCGATGAACGTCACGCATTCGTCGAACGGACTGCGGGCCACATAGACCTGCTCCTCGGGAAGCCCCATGTCCAGCTGCCCCCTGACGAGGATGACCGGGCCGTAGTGAGTCAGCAGCACCCAGTGGTAATAGGCGATCAGAAAATAGGCTTCGCCCTTGAACTCGTCGGCCACGGACGGCGAGATGCCCGGGACTGCGTCGATATTGTCGATCATAATGTAACAGTAGCGGATGCCCTTGTACATGTCGTAGTTCGTGCGCCCGGACGGGGAAGAGGTCGTCGCGTCCCACAGACCGTAGTAGGTCTGGCTGGCGTTCTCCTCGTTGTAGAGCATGCTCTTGTAGGGAAAATAACGGGTCTGGCCGTTGGTGGCGGTGATAATGTCGTCGCCGGCGCAGAAGTCGGGCATGTAGCGGTAGGCCGCGATGTTGGGGGCGTAGGTGTAGAGCGTATTGAGGTACTTGCGGGCCTCCTTGGAGGTTTTGAAGATGTCCTCCTGCGTCGCCTGCCCCTCGGGAACCACGTCGAGGAAATCGCACGCGGCAAGCGCTCCGGCGCACGCAAACAGCAAAATGGATATGATTTTTTTCATGTCGCTCGAATTTTAGAAGTTATACTGAAGGCCGAGTTTCACCACGCGCTGCAACGGGTATTTCAAGCCGTTGCCGCTTCCCATTTCGGGGTCCCAGTATTTGAAGGGCGAAATGATGAACAGATTCGTGCCGGCCAGATAGGCGCGCAGGCTTTTGTACGTGAAACCCAGTTCGACGCTCTTCAGGCGCAGGTAGCTGCCGTTCTTGATCCAGAACGACGAGGTCTGCGTGTTGTTGGCGTTGTAGCGGTAATCCAGGCGCGGATAGGCGGCATTGGGATTGGGATCGGCTTCCGACCAGTGGTCGTCGGCAACGTACTGCGTCATGTTGAAGCCCGAATACTGATTGTCGCGGAACGGGTGCATGTCGTACATGCGCAGCGAGACGCGCGCCGTGCCCTGGAAGAAGAACGAGAAGTCCCAGCGTTTGTAGTTGACCGAGGCGCCGAAGCCGTACAAGATCTCGGGCACGGTGGGATAACCCAGCGACGTGCGGTCGTTGGCGTCGATCACGCCGTCGCCGTTCATGTCGCGGTATTTGATGTCGCCCGGCAGATAATCGGGCATGAAGGTCTGCCGGGGCGAGTTGTCGATCTCCTCCTGCGAGGCGAAAAGGCCGTCGGCGACCAGTCCGTAAACCGAATTGACGGGTTTGCCCAGCACGGAGTTGTATTTGTTGGGCAGGTATTTCGCCTCGTCGCGGGCCTTCACCTCGTTGTGCGCATAGGTGAACGTTCCGCGCACGGAGACCAGCAGGTCCTTGTTGAACGCCTTGTTGTATTCGAGCGAAACATCGACGCCGCGGTTCTCCACCTCACCCAGATTGCCGTAGGGCGTGACGCCCGAAAGGCCCATCGTCGAGGGCAGCGAACGCCGCTGCATGAAGATGCCGGTACGATTTTCCTTGTAAACGTCGACGTTCAGCGTCAGGGCGTCGAACAGTCCCAGTTCAAGTCCTACGTTAAGTTTGGTGCTCTCCTCCCACGTGGCCAGGGGATTGCCCACGGTCTTGATCTCGTGTCCGGTCTGCTTGACGAAGTTGGGCGAAAACCACACGTAGAGCGCCTTGTTCATGTTGACCGTCGTGAGATAGGGGAAACGGACGATGTTGTTGCTGCTGTCGGCCAGATAGTCGTTGCCCGAAAGGCCGTACGAAGCACGGATTTTCAGCAGGTTCACCTTGCTGCGGATACCGTCCCAGAACGGTTCGCCCGACACGACCCACGCTCCGGCGATCGAGGGAAAAAACCCGAAACGACGACCCGATATGAAGTTCTCCGAGCCGTTGTAGCCGAAGTTGAACTCCATCAGGTAGCGACTGTCGTACCCATAGGTAAAACGTCCGGCGAGACCCTGCTCGCGGTAAGGGAGCACCTTGTACTCATCATTGGCGGGCTGATTGTCGACCTTCTCCTTCTGGTGGTAGACGAACAGGGCGTTGACGTCGTGTTTGCCGAACGTGCGCGAATATTCGATCTGCCCCTGCAACGAGATCTCACGGTAACCGTTCCGCCCCGTGGAGGTTCCCAGATAGGACGATCCGGGCGTGCCGATGCTTTGCAGGTTGTAGTCGAAAGTCCCGTCGCCGTTGTCGGTATAGTCGGTCATTTCGTAATAATAGGGAGAAAAAGAACGGTAAGTCGCCGCATAGGTCTTGTTGTAGAACGAGACCATGCCCCGGACTTTCAGTCCCTTGGTGACGAAATCGAGGTCCTGGTCCACCGAGAAGGTCGTGGTGATGTACTGCGTATGGCGCTGTCCGTATCCGCGGCTCAACAGGGCATAAGGATTGATGTCCGTAGAACCACCGTCCCACGAAGGGGCATTTCCGAAAATCGGGTCGTCGAGATCCTCCACGGAGCCTTTGGGATAGATGGCCGGAAAAGCGACCGGATTGGCGCGCATCGTATAGTAGAACAGGTCTTTCACCTCTTCGACGGGACGGTGCCAGAAAAGCAGTTGCGTGTTCATCTTCAGACTCACGCGGGTCGTTCGGGTGAGCTGCGCGCCGACGTTGGCCTGGAAAAGGTATTTCTGCGAATTGATGTTGGTGTTGAATTTCGACTCCGCGGGCTTCTTCAGGATACCGTTTTCGTTGAAGATCGAAGCATTGAGGAAATAGTCGACCACCTTGCCGCCGCCCCGCACATTGAGATTCATGTTCTCGTTGACCGTAAAATCCTTGAAAAGCATCGAATACCAGTCATTGTCGGGATAGACGTAGGGATTGAGCCGGTTGCGCGTGCCCGTGATCTTCTCGTCCGAAAAGTGCTGCACATAAGTTTCGCCCGCCGGGGTGCGGGTGCGCAGCGCCTCGTTGTAGTTCTCCATGTAAGTCACGCCGTCGGCGATGTCCTGCACGCGCGTCGGCATCGAAATGCCCGACTCGAGACGAACGTTGATCGCCATCTTCTCCGACTGGCGGCCGTTTTTGGTGGTAATGATCATTACGCCGTTGGCGCCGCGCGAACCGTAGAGCGCCGTGGCCGTGGCGTCGCGCAGGATCGAAAACGACTCGATCGCCTCGGGCGGAATGTTGTTGAGCATCTCCGAGACGATCTCCACGCCGTCGAGAATCAGCAGCGGCGATTTGTTAGCCCCGAAGGTCGAGATGCCGCGAATCCAGAAATTCGCACCGTCGGCGCCGGGTTCGCCCGACGACTGGGTCGAGATGACGCCGGCGATCTTGCCCGCGAACGAGGTCGAGAGGTTGCTCGACGTCACCTTGAGCGTACTGGGACGCACGACCTGCACGGCTCCCACCAAACTCTCCTTCTTCTGCGTGCCGAAGGCCACGACCACCACGTCGTCCATGACGTTCGACGCCTCGATCAGCGTCACGAGCTTGAACAGTTCGACATCGGCGACGGCGATCTTCTTGGTGTCGTAGCCCAGAAAAGCGAAGGTGACGTGTTTCGTTCCCGCCGGCACCTTGAGGGTGTAGTTGCCGTTGATGTCCGAGGTGGCGCCGACGGTCGTCCCCTCGACATAGACCGAAACACCGACGATGGGCTTGTTGTCGGCCGAAGAGATCACCGTCCCCTGCAAGACGATTTCCCTACCGGAATTCGCAGCCGGGAGGGGGGGGGTGACGGCGGCGTTTTTCCGGGCGGGCGCTTTCGAGATGATCACCTGGTTTCCGCGCACCCGTCCGGTCAGCTCCGTTCCCTTGAGGACCGCGGACAGCAGTTCGTCGATGGTCGCAGACCTGACCGAAACCGAAACCCGGCGGTCGAGCAGCGGCCGCACGTCGTCGGTGTAAATGAAGGCGTAGCGGCTGGTCCGCTCGACCTCGGCAAAGACGCTCGACAGCGTTGCGTCCTTCATCTTCACGGTCAGCGACGATTTGGCCCCGGCGTCCTGCCGGGAGGCCCGGACGGGCTGGAGATTCACCGGAAGCAACAGCATCACCGCCGCAAGAATCCGCAGCATACGGCATGTCGAGCCACTCCTCACAAAGAAAAGTTTCTTCATAAGTAACAGTATTAAGGTTAGTATTTAAGACTGGAATTGGTTGTCAGCGATATACGGCGTCGGCGCAATCGTCGGGGGCAGGCCTCACCGCCACCGAGCCGTCGGGCCCCCGGACGTAGGCGATCCGGAAAATGTCGGAGAGCACGTCGAGCGTGCCGTCCAGGTCGTCGAACAGGATCAGCTTGCCGGTACACTTCCGGCTCCCGATCTCCCCGGAGCAGGTTATTTCGATCTTGTAGAACGCAGCCACCTTTTGCAGGACTTCGAACAGCGTGTTCGAGGTGAAGAACAACAGTCCGTCCTTCCAACTGATGTATTTATAGGGATCGACCTCGTAGACCGAATAGCTGCCGTCCTTCATCGAGAAGCGTTCCGAAGGATTCAGCGTCACCGATTCGCCGTTGGCCACGTCGATGGCCACGGAGCCTTCGACCAGCACCACGGCCGACGAACCGTCGGCCCGGGGCGCGGTCGTCACGTCGAACGACGTGCCCAGCACGCGGGTCGCAAAATGGTCGGTGTGCACGATGAAGGGACGGTTCGCATCCTTCGCCACCTCGAAATAGGCTTCGCCCTCGACGAAGACGTCGCGCGTGTCCCCGAACGCCGACGGGAAACGGAGCACCGACGCCGAATTGATCCACACCCGCGTCCCGTCGGAGAGTTGCAGATGTGCGCGCTTGCCCTTGGGGACCACCAGTTCGCTCGTATGCACGCGCACCTCCTGCCGGGGCGTCCTGCGATCGGTCTCCGCCCCTTCGTTCTCCTTGCCGTCGATCAGGATTTCGCCCTTGGGCGTAAGGCTGATACGGGCGATGTCGTCGTACACCTCGCGGCAGCCTTCGCGGGTCACGAGCGTGATGTTCTCATAGGCCTCGGCCGAAAGCAGTCCGGAACCCGTGAAATCCGCACTCCAGAACAGGGCCGCCACGACGCCGGCGACCAGCAGGGAAGCGGCGGCGAAGAGCGCCGTCCGGTTGCGGCGGCGGGGAGGGGCTGCAAAACGGCGCCGGGCGTAATGGTCGGTCAGGATGCGGTCGAGCAGCAACTGTTTCTCCACGGACGGCAGCGCGGGATGGGTCTTGCCCACACGGCGCACCAGGCTCACGGCGCGCTCGAATTCGACCAGGTCCTGCGGATGGCGTTCGGTGTAACCGCACCAATAGCCGTCCTGCGCCCGCTCGGGATCGAGACACCACAAAACGAAGTCCGGGTCGGAGGTGAAGAACTCCGCCGTGTGCTTCTTAATATCGTCCGGTTTTATCATTGATTCCAACGTAATCTTCAAACTGCATGCTGCGGCTGCGGCGCCGCGCTCTCCCCTATGACAGCGAATCCGCCGTTTTGTCCCCCTCGAACCGCAAAAAACAGCGTCCGCCGTGTCAAGTGGCTATTTTCATCGTCTTGCCGCACTCCCTGCCCTTCCGAAGTTTGCCCAGCCCCTTCGACACGAACTTGCGGACGGCGTGGGGCGTGGCGTCGAGTATGACGGCGATGTCGTCATACTCCATCTCGTAGACGAAGCGCAGCAGCAGCGCCTCGCGCTGCTTGGGCGAGAGCTGGTTGAGCAGCGACTCGATCGTTTGGCGGATGCGCAGCACGTGCTCCGATTCGATCATCGCGTCGAGCGAGGTCAGCGACACCCGCAATCCCGGCTCCCGGTCCGAAAGGTCGCATTTGTCCACCCGCGAACGGTGCAGATCGACCAGGCGGTTGTGAACGATCCGGAAAAGGTAGGCCTTGATGTTGACGATGCGGCCCAGGTCGACCTGGCGGGTCATAATGTCGAGGAATATGTCGTGGATGACATCCTTGACCGTTTCGTTGTCGAAACCGAACCCCATGCCGTAGGCATAGAGCGCATCGGCGTAACTGTTATACAACATAACATATACGTCGGTCTCTTCGGCATACTGCCGGTCGATTCGTCGGGTGTCGTACTTGCGTTGCCGAAACATTCGGTTCATTGGTTTGGTCGGTCATTCGATATAACGGAAAACCGTCCGGTTTGTCCCCCTGCAAGCGGTAAAAATCGAATAAAAAATGCGAAATAGCAAATTTTCGCCCCCCCCCGGGGACAAAACCGGAAACAGTTCGTCTTAAATTCGAAACCAATCTCTTTCGGAAAAATGATACGAAAACCGTATTTCAGTCTGTTCCTGCTCTGCCTGCCGCTCTTCTCGCTGTGCAGTTCGGGAAACGACGATCCCGCACCCGCCCCTGCACCTGGAAAAGAGTGGCTCGATCCGATTCGCGTCGCCACCTACAACATCCAGTACGACAACTCTTCCGATCAAGACAACAAATGGACGACCCGCCGGGATTTGCTTCGCCAACTACTCCAGAGCGAGAAGTTCGACATCTTCGGAGCGCAGGAGCCTTATCTGACCCAGATCAAGGACATCGAGCCGTTCCTCGACGGATACACCTGGGTCGGAGAAAACGTCATCGGTGACAAAACGGCCCAACGACGCCACTACAACCCCGTTTTCTACCGCAAGGACAAATTCGAAGTATTGGATATGGGATCGTTCTGGTACTCCGAAACGCCTTCCGCCCCCGGGTCCAAAGGCTGGGACTCCTATTCGCCCCGCATGTGCAACTGGGTGCATTTCCGCATCCGCGCGAACGGACGGGAATTCTACCATTTCAATTCGCACTTCGACCACATAGGGACCACGGCCCGCGCCGAGAGCGCCAAACTGCTGGTGGCCAAGGTCCGGGAGATCGCAGGCGGCAAACCGGCCTTTTGCACGGGTGACTTCAATTCGAACCAAAACACCGAAGCCTACAAAACGATCGCCGGATCAGGCATCCTTGCCGACAGCTACGTCCGCTGTCCGTCCAAGACCAACGGAGACTGGCCCACCTACAACGGCTACAAATACATCTCGACGCCTCCCGCCGCTGCGTCGCGCATCGACCACGTCTTCGTCACGCCGAAGGACACGAAGGTCGTTTCGTGGCGCATCGTCAACAACAGTTACAACCGGAAATACCCCTCGGACCACTTCCCGGTCGTGATCGAATGGTCGCTGGCCGAATAGCCAGCCTTGCTGCCGGCAAATAAAACCTCTTCGCCAACTGGCGAAGAGGTTTTATTTGCCAAGGGATAAACGGAACGGACAGAAGCGCTTTTTTCCGCGCCCAGAGCCGGAAACCATCCCCCTTTCCGCTTTTACCCGCGAGCGTCTCCGATTATTGAAAAGAAATTCGTATCTTTGTGGGCTTGTTTCACGATAAGCGCAATTTGTCTGACAGCAACATAAACGAAACGAATAAATGGCGTTACAATGCGGCATCGTCGGCTTGCCGAACGTGGGTAAATCGACCCTTTTCAACTGTCTGTCCAATGCAAAGGCACAGGCGGCAAACTTTCCTTTCTGCACCATCGAGCCCAATGTGGGCGTGATCACGGTCCCCGACCGGCGGCTGATCCGCCTCGCGGAGATCGACAACCCCAAGCGCGTGGTCCCGACGACGATCGAAATCGTCGACATCGCGGGCCTCGTGAAGGGCGCCTCGAAGGGCGAAGGTCTGGGCAACAAATTTCTGGGCAACATCCGCAACACGAATGCGATCATCCACGTCCTGCGGTGCTTCGACAACGGCAACATCACCCACGTCGACGGCTCGATAGACCCCGTGCGCGACAAGGGCATCATCGACACCGAATTGCAGCTGAAGGATCTCGAAACCGTCGAGAACCGGCTCTCCAAGACCCAGAAGCAGGCCACCTCGGGCGGCGACAAGCAGGCCAAGCGCGCCGTGGAGTTGCTCTTGCAGTACAAGGCGGTGCTGGAACAGGGGCTTTCGGCCCGCACCGTGGAACTCGACAAGGAGGACCGCAAACTGGTCGCCGACCTCAACCTGCTGACCGACAAGCCCGTGTTGTACGTCTGCAACGTCGACGAAAAGAGCGCCGCGACGGGCAACGCCTACACCGAGGCCGTCCGGGAGGCCATCGCCGGCGAGCGGGCCGAAATGCTCGTCATCGCCGCCGCCACGGAGGCCGACATCGCCGAACTGGAAGACTTCGACGAGCGGCAGATGTTCCTCGAAGACCTGGGACTGGAGGAGTCGGGCGTGGCGCGCCTGATCAAATCGGCCTACAAATTGCTCAACCTCGAAACGTTTTTCACCACCGGGGCCGACGAGACCCGCGCCTGGACCTACCTGCGCGGCATGAAAGCCCCGCAGACGGCCGGCATCATCCACACCGATTTCGAAAAGGGGTTCATCCGCGCCGAGGTCATCAAGTACGACGACTACACCGCCTTGGGTTCGGAGAAGGCGTGCCGCGATGCGGGCAAACTGTCGATCGAAGGCAAGGAGTATGTCGTCGAGGACGGCGACATCATGCACTTCCTGTTCAACGTCTGACGCCGCAACCCGGGATCGTAAAAAAATTAAAGAATACAGCTATGGAAAGACCAGTTCGGGTGCGCTTCGCGCCCAGCCCCACCGGGCCGCTGCACATCGGCGGCGTCCGTACGGCACTGTACAACTACCTGTTCGCCCGCCGGCACAAGGGAACGATGATCCTGCGCATCGAGGACACCGATTCGCAGCGGTTCGTCCCCGGAGCGGAGGATTACATTCTGGAATCACTCAAATGGTGCGGCATCGAGATCGACGAAGGCGTGGGCGTCGGAGGGCCTCACGCCCCCTACCGCCAGAGCGAGCGGCGCGAAATCTACCTCAAATACGCCCTGCAACTCGTCGAGGCGGGCTGGGCCTACTACGCCTTCGACACGGCCGAGGAATTGGACGCCCTGCGCAGGGAGGCCGAGGCGCGCGGCGAGGCGTTCGCCTATAATTATGCGGTGCGCGAAAAGCTGGCCACGTCGCTGGCGCTGCCCGCCGAGGAGGTGAAGGCGCGCCTCGACCGCGGCGACCAGTGGGTGATCCGCTTCCGGATGCCCGAAAACGAAACGGTCGCGATGGACGACCTGATCCGCGGACACGTGGAGGTCAACACCTCGACGCTGGACGACAAGGTGCTCTACAAATCGGCCGACGCGCTGCCCACCTACCACCTGGCGAATATCGTCGACGACCGGCTGATGGAGGTGTCGCACGTCATCCGCGGCGAAGAGTGGCTGCCGTCGCTGCCGCTGCACTACCTCCTGTACAAAGCCTTCGGGTGGACGGACGTGCAGCCCCGGTTCGCCCACCTGCCCCTGCTGCTCAAACCCACGGGCGGCGGCAAGCTCTCGAAGCGCGACGGCGACAAGATGGGATTCCCGGTATTTCCGCTCTTCTGGACCTCTCCGACGGGTGAGACCGCCCACGGCTACCGCGAGGACGGCTATTTCCCCGAGGCGTTCATCAACATGCTGGCGCTGCTGGGCTGGAACCCCGGCACGGAGCAGGAGATCTTCTCGATGCAGGAGCTGATCGACAGCTTCTCGCTCGACCGCGTCTCGAAATCGGGCGCCCGATTCCAGCCCGACAAGGCCCGGTGGTTCAACGCCCAGTACATGCACCACAAGACCGACGCCGAACTGGCGGCCCTCTACCAGCCCGTCCTGCGCAGCCACGGCATCGAGGTTTCGGACGCCGTGGCCGGCAAAGCCGCGGGCATTATGAAGGAGCGCGCGACGTTCACGACCGATCTGTGGGACCTCACGTCGTTCTTCTTCGAGGCTCCCCGGGAGTATGAGGAAAAGCAGGTGCGCAAGTACTGGAAGGGGCAGAATCCCGCCATTCTGCGGGAGTTGCGCGACGTGCTGGCGGGAATCGACGACTTCTCGCTGGAGAACACCGAACGCATCGTCCACGCCTGGATCGAGGAGAAGGGCTACGGCATGGGCCAGGTGATGAACACCCTGCGGCTGGCCCTCGTGGGCGCCGGAAAAGGCCCGGGCATGTACGACGTAACGTCGTTCATCGGTAAAGAGGAGTGTCTGAAGCGTATCGACAATCTGCTGACCAATCTAAAACCCGCAATAGAGTAAAGTCGCCCTTTGAAAAGGGCGATTCAGAGGGATTTTCAACATGAGCCCCGGCGTTAAAAACGCCGTAATATAAGTTCGATGGGGGTTCATAGACAAAATCGCTCCGATCTAAAAACAACCTAACCCCGTCGAACTTATATTAAACTATGGTACAAATCGAACAACACGTCTGGGGCATGACCCCGGAGGGCGAGGCAATCATTCGCTACACGCTGCGCAACGACTCGGGAGCCGAAGTGCAGCTCACGAACTACGGCGCGGCGATCGTCTCGGTGAAGATGCCCGACCGCGAGGGCCGCATGGCCGACGTGGTGCTGGGATACAAACACCCCGAAGGCTACTTCTTCGACGGAGCCGCCTCGGGAAAGAGCGTGGGACGCTGCGCCAACCGCATCGCCTTCGGGCAGATGACCGTCGAGGGCAAGGAGTACCGGCTGGAGGTCAACAACGGCGTGAACCACCTGCACGGCGGAACGAAGAACTTCGCCAACCGCATCTGGGAGAGCCGCGTGGAGACCAACCGCGTGGTGATGTCGCTCGTCTCGGAGGACGGCGACCAGGGCTATCCCGGCGAGCTGTGCGTCGAGGCCGTATTCGATTTCGACGACGACAACGCGCTGGAGATCACCTACCTCGCACGGACCGACAAGACGACCGTGGTGAACCTCACCAACCATGTCTATTTCAACCTCGCGGGCGAAGGCAGCGGGTCGGTGCTCGACCACGAACTGCGCCTGAACAGCTCGAAGATTCTGGAAATGAACGAACGCCAGATCCCCACGGGCAAGCTTCTGGACGCAGCCGGAACCCCGCAGGATTTTCGGGAATTCCGCTCTTTCCGCCCCGGCATCTCGTCGGAGTTCAACCACATCCGCGACTTCAAGGGCTATGACCATCCCTTCGTCGTCGACGGCTGGAAGCCCAATATTCTGGGCGAGGTCGGCACCCTGCGCGAACCCCGGTCGGGCCGTTCGGTGACGGTGCTCTCGTCGCAGCCCAGCGTGATGATCTACACGGGCAACTGGCTCGCGGGCGGATGCCCCGAAACCAAGTCGGGCGGCCGCTATGCCGACTACGACGGCGTGGCGATGGAGTGCCAGAACTACCCCGACGCCGTGAACCACCCCGAATTCCCCTCGCCGCTGCTCCGCCCCGGCGAAACCTACTGCCAGAAGATCGTTTTCCGCTTCGGAACGTTCTAAGGAATTAAAAATGAAAAATTAAGAATTAAAAATTACCTGCGGAAAATCGCACTGTGCGTTTCGACAAATTGGAGGACCGAACTTATTTTCGGCACCAGATACATCGAAATTTACGGGTATCCTTTCCGACAATTTTTAATTCTTAATTTTTAATTTTTAATTTTTATTACTTACCTTTGCACCCGATATTCCAAAGGGGTGCCTTACTGTCAGGCTGAGATTATACCCATTGAACCGGAGACGGGTAATGCCGAGACCGGGACGAAGCGTAATCAACAACACATACCCCTTTTCAGTCCATTAACTCAAAAAGTTTAACGATGAAAAGGATTTTTCTTTCACTTGCGGCCGCCGCGCTCTGCTCGGCCGCACAGCTGCGGGCTGAAGAGAAGCAGCCCGCCAACCAAAACGCCGGCGATTCGGTCAGAATGTACCGCTTGCAGGAGGTCGAGGTGACCGCCACGCGCGCAACCCCGAACACCCCCGTGGCCTACTCCGACATCCGGCGCGAAGAGATCGCCCGCAACAGCTACGGAACCGACATCCCCACGCTGCTGGCCCTGACCCCCTCGATGATCGCCACCAACGAAACGGGCATCGGCATCGGCGGCACGGCCGTGCGCCTGCGCGGCACGGACCCAACGCGTCTCAACGTCACGATCAACGGCGTGGCGATGAACAACCCCGACTCGCACTCGATGTACTGGTACGACACCCCCGACCTCGTCTCGGCCGTGGGAAGCATTCAGGTGCAGCGCGGCGCCGGCATCTCGACCAACGGCACGGGAGCCTTCGGCGGAGCGGTCAACATGTCGACCGACGCCCTGCAAACCGAATTCGGCGGCGACGCGTCGCTCTCCTACGGCTCGTACAACACCAACAAGCAGGCCGTGCACATCTCCTCGGGCCTGATGGGCGGCCACTGGACCCTCGACGCGCGGCTGACGCACATCGGCTCGGAAGGCTACATCGACCGCGGAGCCACGGACCTCAAATCCTACATGTTCCAGGCCGGCTACTACAACGGCAACACGATGCTCAAGCTGATTTCGTTCGGCGGCAAGGCCAAAACGGGACTCACCTACACGGGCGCGACGAAAGAGGAGATGCGTCTCAACGGCCGGAGGTTCCACACCGAGGGCATGTACTACACCTCGAACGGACCGCACTCCTATTATTATATGAAGGACGGCGAGCGGCAGCGCGCCACGGTAGACTATTACGACGATCAGACGGACAACTACCTGCAAATCAACAACCAGCTGGTGCTCTCCCACCGTTTCAACGAGAAGTGGACCCTCAACGCCACGGGATTCTACACCTATGGCTACGGCTTCTACAAGCAGTACAAGGACGCACGCACGCTCTCCGAATACCTCAATATCCCGGCCGACGTCGCTGCCGGAAAGGAGGCCGACCTCGTCCGCGAGAAGATCATGCGCAACCACCTCGGAGGTCTGAACGCCTCGGCGGCCTACTCGGTGCGGAAGCTCGACCTCGCCTTCGGCGGTTCGTACAGCTACTACTCCTGCCCCCACTGGGGCGTGCTCGACTGGGTGGACGGACTGGAAGGCAGCCAGATCGGCGGCCGCTGGTACGACAACGACGTGGACAAGCACGACGCCAACCTCTTCGCTCGCGCCAACTGGTCCGTGGCCAAAGGGTTGAGGCTCTTTGCGGACCTCCAGTACCGCTATGTCAGCTATCAGGCCTGGGGCGTCAACGACAACTACGTTTCGGAGGAGGTCGGGATGCAGCCCATCGACGTGGACAAACAGTACCACTTCTTCAATCCCCGCGCCGGCGTGAGCTACACGCTCGCCGAGCGCAACAACTTCTACCTCTCGTTCGCCGTGGCCCAGAAGGAACCCACGCGCAGCGACTTCACCGACCGCTATATGTTCGCCGAGGCGAACACCTACCCCTCGTCGGAAAAGCTCTACGACTGGGAGCTGGGCTACCAGTACACGGCGCCGCGCCTCTCGCTGGGGGTGAATCTCTACTACATGAAGTACAAGGACCAGCTCGTGCCGACGGGCATGGTGAACGACGGCAGCGACGCCCTCAACACCAACGTCCCGGACAGCTACCGCCGGGGCGTGGAGCTGTCGGCCTCGTGGCGCGCAACCGGGTGGTTCACCGTGGGGGCCAACGCCACCTTCTCGCAGAACCGCATCGAGAGCTACGTCGACGCACTGAAGGATAGCCCCACCTACGGCAAGGAGCTGGGCGACATGACCATCGCCTATTCGCCCGACGTCATCGCCAACGCCTTCCTGAATTTCCACCACCGCGGATTCGAAGCCGTGTTCCACACCCAGCACGTCGGCAAGCAGTATTTCACCAACAACGAGAACGACGCCCTGTCGCTGGACGCCTACTGCGTGACCAACCTCAACCTCGCCTATACGTTCCGCACCCGTTCGGCGCGCAGCGTTCGGCTGGGCCTGCTGATCAACAACCTGTTCAATGCGGAATACGAGAGCAACGGCTACGGGTATTCGTACATGGACACGTGGAGCGGCCCCGCGCCCGTACGCATCGACGAGGCCTACTACTTCCCGCAGGCGCCGCTGAACGTGCTGGCGAACGTCACGGTGAAATTTTAAAACGCGCGATTTCAACGCCGCTGAAACCGAATTTCAGCTCTGAAAACTAAATAATTGTACTTCGTGCATTGCGAGGCGTCGCAGATGCCGTGGCAATCCGGGCGAAAGTCGTGACCTTACAACGCTTCCAGCAGATTCCCACGTCGGACCTTCGGTCCTCTTCGGAATGACAATACGAATGTTGAAACAATGGACATAAAACTCCTCCTGCAAATCGCCGGCGTCCTGTTGGGATTGCTCTACCTCTGGCTCGAATACCGCGCCGACATCCGGCTGTGGATCGTGGGGCTTGTCATGCCTCTGATCCACGGGGCGCTCTACTACAAATCGGGGCTGTATGCCGACTGCTCGATGCAGGCTTACTACGTGCTGGCGGGGCTGTACGGGTGGCTCGTGTGGCGCAGGAGGGGCCGAAAAACGGACGCCGGGCTGACCGGCCCTGAAGATGCGGAGGGCGCAAAGCGGGCCGCCGCGCTGCGCATCGGCCACACGCCCCTGCGGACGGTCCCGGCGCTCGCAGGGGTCTACGCCGCGGCGCACATCGGGCTGTACCTGCTGCTGACCCGCTTCACGGACAGCACCGTACCCTTCTGGGACGCGGGGACCACGGCGCTGTCGGTCGTGGCGATGTGGATGCTGTCGCGCAAGCTGGTGGAGCAATGGCTCGTGTGGCTGG